>Ga0136601_1000866_pt1 | contig 11241 bp, 5 predicted proteins | sample AntRauMFilla2699_FD_181020 | JGI IMG/M metagenome (GOLD analysis project Ga0136601, IMG submission 181020) | Saline lake microbial communities from Rauer Islands, Antarctica - Metagenome Filla 2 #699 | ecosystem: Environmental > Aquatic > Non-marine Saline and Alkaline > Saline | place... | reverse complement strand
TGCTTTAGTGGCTTCGCCTTGTATTTTTTCAGAAGATACGACACGAGAGAATGCCGAGACTTCATCTCCTGCTACGAGAATATCTAAACGTGTAACGTCAGCACGCTGTTCATCTGTTATTTCATATGAGACTGATGCATATCCTGATGTTACTGATTTCAACTCATCAAAGAAATTGCGCATTAGTTCGCGCAATGGCATCACTACCGATAATTCTACACGCCCGTCACCGAATGTCTTGGTGTCGTGCACGTTTGACTCATGGTCATGTAATAATTGCATTGCCCCACTAATATACTCATTCGGTGTTAATATTTGCAATGAAACATAAGGTTCATAGATTTCACTAATATCCCCATGTGAAGGAAATTGGGCTGGAGAGTACACATAAAAATCATCTCCTTTCTTTGTTATAACCCGATACGTTACGCTGGGTGTTGTAACCACAAGATCAAGACCCCATTCTCTTTTCAGACGTTCACTAATAATTTCCAGATGAAGCATTCCCAAAAAACCTATTCGGTACCCGCGACCTAATGTAGCTGACGATTCCTCTTCATACGTGAAAGAACTATCAGAAAGACGTAATTTCTTTAATGCATGTGTCAGGTCGTCAAATTGATCGGCATCCACTGGATATAATGATGCCCACACCACCGGCGATGGTTGTTGATAGCCAGCAAGAGCGCCTGATTGAGATTTAGCACTTATTACGGTATCACCAACCAAAGCTACTCCTGCTTCTTTTATACCAGTTACTATGTATCCTATGGTCCCAGTGGTTAGCCGATCTTGTTCGACAGGCTCGGGCATAAAACTTCCTATTTCAAGTGCTGAAAATGTCTGACCTGCAATATGTAATTTTAGACTATCACGCTTCTTCACTACACCATCAAAGATTCGTACATACATTATAATGCCCTTATGATTAGAATATTCAAAATCAAAAACAAGTCCACGCATACCACCTTCAATTTCAGACAAACTTTCTCGCGGTGTTGGAATACGCTCAATAATTGTATCTAATAGTTCTATAACTCCTTTGCCCGTTTTTCCCGATACTTCCATAATATCATCTAGGTCACACGATAGTATCTCGGCAATTTCCAGCTTTACATCATCAATACGCGCATGATCCATATCAGTTTTCGTAATAACAGGAATTATAGTTAACCCCTGTTCTTCTGCCATACGAAGTGTAGTCAAAGTCTGTGCCTGAACTCCTTGAGTTGCGTCAACTAACAATATTGATCCTTCCACCGCTTTTAGAGCTCGTGATACCTCGTAGCTAAAGTCGATATGACCTGGCGTATCAATAAGATTAAGAGTATGTTCCCTATACTGCATTTGTACCGGCTGCATTTTTATCGTAATTCCTCGTTCTCGTTCCAGTTCCATAGAGTCGAGCACTTGCTCCTGCATGCGACGCTCTTCGATAGTTGAGGTAAGCTCAAGCATGCGATCTGCTAGTGTTGATTTTCCATGATCGATGTGTGCAATAATAGAGAAATTTCTTATATGTTGTGTAGATTCAGACATGTGTGAGCCTATAGTAGCAGATATGTGTAATTAGACAATGCTATATCTCTTTATCAGGATACTGAGGCATGGATAAAATGGGTCGAATTTTTTTACGTGACCGACGAACGAGCATAGCAAACTCTGGTGTACGCAAATACATAAATGCCATAGCGCCGATAATGATACCGATAACCCCAGCAATAAATCCCTGCCCAAAAATACCCCAGAACGTATTTAAATTCATCAGTGGTGCAAGTATTTGTAATACGCCATATGATACGACTCCGATGAGAATGGTCACGATTGAAGCATGAGTGATTGTTGGTAAAAGTGATTCTTTTTTATTATTTTTAAAATCATTTTTGAATGATAGCCATAGCGTTATACATATAATAATTATACCGATTGAGTATGCTAGTGGAAGTACCACTATGATAGCGTCTCCAGTAGCTGGAATTCGTAATAATTTTGAGACGAAATCAATAAATATTTCTGACCCTTGTGTTATTCGCAAAGCAATATAGCCAATAATAATAGTCATAATACTACCAATACCTACAATCCATAATGGTTTTTTTGTAGATTGAGCAGCATAGTAACCACGCAAAAGTAGAAGCATTACATTATGCGCCGCAACTGATACAACGAATAATGCAAGCACCGCAGCGGTCAGTCGCGTATCAGTCCAATCAAATCGCCCGGTTCCAAAAATTACACGTACAATTTGAGCACGAAGAACAATGAACAATCCAATGACGGGAATAGACCAAAAAATAATATGGCGAGCAGCTTCGCGAATACGTCTAGCGAACATAGCAATATTACCTTCTTCATACAAAATAACTAACGATGGAAATGCAGCAACAGAAAAACTAATACCTATCAAGGCAATAGGTACCGAATGTAGATTTTTTGAGAGATCAAATATAGCTACAGAACCAGAGCTAATCGTTGTTGCCATAGCTCCTAATATAGTTAACGTAATCGTTGAGAAAGCGAGCGTCAAGGTGCGCGGTAGTGATGTTCGCATAACAGCCCATATGTGTCCCCAGTTTACATCGATTTTAAAATGCGGTATGTAATTTGATGTTAGCAACACAGGTAGTTGTATTAATAAATGCAGAATAGTCCCACCTATTACTCCGTAAATAATACCCTGTAATCCAAATATCGGCTGTAAAAATAAAATACCTGCAATAATTCCAATGTTATAAAGTACGGGTGATAGCGCATATATAAGGAACTTCCGCTGTGATTGCGTAATAGTACTAAAGAGATTAGAGAGACCTAGAATTACCGGGGACAATATTAGCCATCGAGATAATTCTATAGTGGTATCAAGCATAGAACCCTCAAACCCTGGAGCAATCAGACGCACCAACCATGGCATCATAAAATATGCAGCCATAGCAACGACACTCATCATAATCATAAAGCCACTGAACATAGTTGAAATAAATTCACGAGCTGACTCATGACTTTTTCGTTCCCGCTCAATGAAAAACGGAATCAAAATGGTAAAGGAAAAAAATGACGCCACAGCAACAAATAAAATATCTGGGATACGAAATGCTGTATAATATATATCTAACGACGCACCAGCACCATACGTACCAGCGAGCAGTCTATCTCGAAGTAACCCTAGAATTTGTGAAGCAAGGGTAAATACGCTCACCACCAATGCCGCCTGCTGTACGCCATGAAAGCTTGTATTAATTAATGCACTGATTCGTTGGAACATAGATTAATTATTATCTGTATCATTTTCTTGCAACGTAGGTGCTTCCGTGACTTCACTAGGGTCTGAGGGCAAAACTCCGTTTTCTCTTAATTGGTTCCGCAAAGTATCAGCTTCGGATATACGACCAGTCTGACGTAATGCTTGCTCTAGATACATGTACGCTTCTCGTATAGGCTGAAGCTGAATAGTCATAGAAAATGCACCGATAGCTTCATCTGGCATATCTCTTTCTAAAGCTACGACCCCATACTGAAACCAAACAATTGGTTGCCTAGGGTTTATACGTAATGACTGAGCAAGATACGCCTGTACTGCTTCTAGACTGCCTTCCTGGTTTGCCAGTATTGCTAATGTGTTATACGCAGGTGCATAGCTACGTGTTTGAGTCAATATTTGTTGCATATACTGTAATGCTTTCTGCATATCATTTTTCTCTATTGAAAGAATAGCCATATCATTTAAAGCAGGAACATAGTTTTTATGCACCTGTAACGTTTGAGCCAGTAGACGTTGGTACGTATCACCAGCAGTCTCCACTCCTTCTTGTGCCAATTGTTTGTGTAATTGAGCGTACGCATACCAGGTAGGTGTATGCGACGGATTACTCTGAAGCGTTTTCTCATATGATTCAATCGCTCCAGAAAAATATCCTTGTACATTATTCTCCTCGTTTGTCGTATCTTCAGCGCTAAACAATAGACGCGCATACATATCAGCACGAAGTCGTTGGTAACCCCAATAGTTGTGAAAATTAGCAAGATTCGTAGACTTCTCTGCCAGTGATCCTCTATCAGATGTAGATATAATGTCCTTGTATCTGTTAAAACTGTACCCATTCTTTATGGTAATAAATATAAGTGCAAGGCTTAGACAAATAAGCACCAACACTGCACCGGCACGCAATAGTGTCTTTCGTGATTGCGTAAACAATTGAATGTTGAAGTACTCACCACCACGGTACAGCTCTGCGATTGATGCACCTATCATCACCGCTGTAACAAATATCGGAATTAAGCCCGGTGTATGCACTGTCAGGTATATTAATCCAACTGCACTAAAACCAACATACATTGATGCTCGCGGTGCTGTGACAAGTCTTTTCCGGCGCTCCCAAATCATCCACACAAATAAAACAAGAATGCTAACAAATGCGGTTAATCCAATAACACCCTGAGTACCCATAGTGCTTAGTCCATAACCAGTTCCTGATGACAGGTATTGACTGCCGTAGATTGAACGTTGTGCAGATACCGGCATTTCTGAGCCCCATATTTCGTGCCACTGTTGTGGACCATATCCAAAAATAGGCTTATTAGCTAAGGTGTGTGTTGAAATATCAATAGTTTCAGAAATAGTTGGTTGAGTCTGCACCACGCGAGAACCCGAAACTGACTGCAGTAATTGTTGTAGTGGCGAGTACGCGATCAGCGCTGCAACGCAGGCGATAAATACAAGCAATGCAGCGATTGAAATAGAAGGCGCTCTACTGGCACTTTGATGAGTATACACATGCGCAATAAATGAAATAAGTGCGACTAGACCGGTCAGTACGTACCCCACAAAGAACCCCGTATACAATACCGTAACAACACTAATCACGAGCGCTACATACCACAAGATTGTACGTGTATGAGTAAATTTAAATGTCACACCAAATCCGGTAGAGATAAGTAATGCTGATGTAACAGCAACGGCGATGATAGACAAATCTGTCCAGCTGCCGATAAGTGTACTAAATATATTTGCAAGTACTCCTAAATTTGCAAAACTACCTGCACTGAAAAATCGAATTGCATGAAATAACATTACCACCGTAAGCGAACCCAAAATTACATAGCCGAAGATACGCGACCATGATGATTTTTGTAACGCTTGTGAAGTGAGAAAAATTAGAATACCTACTATAAGAATAGATAATGCGGAACCCGTATCTATGCCCTGACCGACAAACCCTAACTGAGGAGACGCTGAAAATAAAGCAGCTAAAATAGTTGAAGTAATAAATGCAAGTACACCCAACCAAAACGACGTCTTGTGCAACCTAATTGTTCCATTAATAATTATATGAACAAGCCACAAAAAAGTAGCGACTGCTGTACCTGCTATAAACCAGAACTGTTTACTAGCCAAGCTTAGTGATCCTTCACTAGGTGAAAATGAAAGAATTAATAGTGCGGTTCCTATCGTTAACGACACTGGAAGCCAATGCGTACGAATATGGGCAAATAATGTATTCATATAGAGAACTGATACTGATTAAGGTTTAATATGCATCCATTGTACTATGAATGCATGGATTTTCATATTGTGGATTATGTAACCACAATACTGATTATGCGACCTGGTACATAGATGAATTTGCCAATATCTCCTTCAAGATATTTTTTGATATCCTCATGCTTGAAGACTAACTCACGAACCTGATCTTCCGTTGCATCTATGGCAATTTCAATATCACCACGAACCTTTCCATTAATTTGAATCCCCAAGGTAACCGTATCATCGACCAGTAATTCGTCATTATATCCAGGCCATGACTCAAGATGTATTGAGGTATCATGCTGCAATTGTTCACGCCAAATTTCTTCAGTCATGTGTGGTGCGAACGGCGCAAGTATACGTATGAATAATTCCAGTTGTTCAGTAGTTATGTTACTAGCGCGATCAAGAGCCGTTGCGCATTCCATCATCGCCGCAACAGCGGTATTCGTCTTCATAACTTCCAAGTCATCACCGACTTTTTTAATGGTCTTGTGAAGTATTTTATCCAGCTGTCTTACGTCATCTTTCGCAGAAACATCACCGTTATTCCCAGCTACATCACTGTCATTTCCACTTACATCACTGTCATTTCCACTTACACCACCGTTATTCCCAGCTACACTACTGTCATTCCCGCGCAGGCGGGAATCCTTTTGCTCTGGATCCCCAGATCTCCGCTCCGCTCCGTCCGAGGATGACAGAGGTGAGTTTGCATGCGACTTTTCCGCTATTCGCCACACCTTTTCTATAAATCGTCGTGCACCAACCAAGCTATCATAATTCCACGGATAACTTGAAACCTCATTAAACGGGCCAATGAATGCAAGATATACACGTACGCTGTCAGCTCCGACATTATTAACTTGCTCATCAGGATCAACGGTATTCCCCCATCGCTTGCTCATTTTCCGTCCGTCTTCTGCTAAAATCATACTACGATTCATACGCTTTTTATACGGCTCTGATTCAGTGACTAGACCGAGGTCCGATAAAACTTTATAAAAATATCGAGAATACAATAGGTGCATAGTCGTATGTTCCGCTCCACCTGAATAGAAATCTATCGGCATCCATTTCTTTTGCACGTCCAATGGAGAAAAATTATCGTTGTTATTCGCTGCAAGATAGCGAAGGAAGTACCATGATGAATCAACAAACGTGTCCATTGTGTCTACTTCAGGTGTCCAACCTTTACCGAATATCTTTTCTGTGCGCTCTTTTAATTCAGCACTACGTGCTAACGGCGATGTTCCATCTGGTTTGAAATCAACATCAGTAGGAAGTTCCCATGGTAAATGCTCTTCTCGGATTGCGTGAGCATTTCCTTCTAGGTCATACACGATTGGAATCGGACACCCCCAATACCGCTGACGAGATATTCCCCAGTCACGTATTTTGTACGTAGTTTTCCATTCTCCGCCCACATGTTCAGTAATTTTTTTCTTTGCTTCTTCTGAAGCGAAACCAGAAAATTCTCCAGAATTAAATAAAATTCCTTCAGAATAAAAAATATTCCCTTTAGATAATTCTTCTTTTGCTTGTTTCTCTAATGCTTTAAGTAAATTCTCATCATTTATCCGTGAGCACTTATCCTTTGGACTTAAGGTCATACGAGTAACTTGTTTCTCTTGACTCAAAGATTCTATGCAATTAAAACAGACAGGAATAATGTCTAGGTTGAACTTTTTTGCAAAATCAAAATCCCTATTGTCATGCGCTGGTACCGCCATCACCGCACCGGTCCCATATCCAGCCAACACATAATCAGCAATCCACACAGGGATTTCCTTATTATTTGCAGGATTAATAGCATTAATACCTTTTAATTCTACACCTGTTTTTTCTTTGTTTTTCTGGCGTTGTAGATCAGATTTTTTAGCGACATCTGCGATATACTTTTCTACTTCTGTGCAATCTTCTACATTATGAAGCAATTGTTGTACTACATCATGTTCTGGCGCCAATACAACATACGTAACGCCAAATAATGTATCGGGTCGTGTTGTGAAGACTTTAATTTCTTGCTCCCCTGCCTGAGGGAAGCTGTCGACAGAAGGAGACTGAGGGGTGGGAGTATTTTTATCTATACCCCTCCGCCCTTCGGGCACCTCCCCTATATTAGGGGAGGATAACTGCACCTTGAAGCTTATTTCCGCACCCTCACTTCGCCCAATCCATTCCTTTTGTGATTGCTTGATTGACTCTGGCCAATCTAAATCATCTAAATCATCAATCAATCGATCTGCATAATCAGTAATGTTAAATGCCCATTCATCTAATTCTTTTTTCTCTACAACGGCACCCGATCGCTCTGCAGTTCCATCGGGTAATACTTGCTCATTAGCTAGAACCGTTTTATCAACAGGATCCCAGTTTACAATAGACCTTTTTTTTCCGACTTTACCAGCAGTATACATTTGTACAAATAGCCACTGTGTCCATTTGTAAAACGATGGATCGCTCGTTTTTACTTCACGGCTCCAATCAAACATTGCGCCCATAGTTTTCAATTGTTCACGCATACGGTCAATATTTTCATACGTCCACTTTTTTGGATCCACGTTATGTTTTATCGCTGCATTCTCTGCAGGTAATCCAAATGAATCAAAACCAAATGGAAATAATGAATTATATCCCTGCATACGTTTGAAACGTGCGTACATGTCTGGAACACCAAAAGCATACCAGTGCCCAACATGGAGATTCCCTGATGGGTACGCGAACTCCACCAATGTGTAGTGATTATCTTTCCCATCGACAGTGTCTGGTGTAGTATACAGCTCCTCTTTACTCCATTGATCTTGCCATTTTTTTTCGATATTCTTGTGGTCGTATGTATTATCCATATATTGTAGTGATTAGTACTCTGTATAGTAGCGCACTTGCCATAGACTTTCAATTACCTACTTCTTTACCTTTCTCCAAAAACTCGTACAATACATAGTATGACTACCGAAGTAAAAAATATCGAATCAATAATTCAAGTCATGCAGGAACAACCTACCTCGGAGGAACGTGAACTTATTGAGAAAGCCTACGACTATGCTAAAAAAGCACACAAAGGGCAACAACGCAAAAGTGGCGAACCTTATTTCAATCATGTCGTGGCTGCTGCATACAATGTCGCAGAATTTGGTATGGACGCAACGACTATTGCCGCTGCATTATTGCATGACACTATTGAGGACACACCTATAACCGAAGAAGACGTGCAGAAAGAATTTGGAACAGAGATTGTTTTTTTAGTGAATGGAGTAACAAAACTAGGTACGCTAAAATATCGCGGAGCAGAACGACACGTGGAGTCTCTACGTAAATTCTTTATTGCAAGTGCTGAAGATATCCGCGTAATTATTATCAAGCTTGGTGATAGACTTCATAATGTACGCACATTAGAACACCTTCCACCCGAGAAGGCAGAACGAATTGCTCTTGAAACGATTGAAATTCACGCACCACTTGCCTATAGATTAGGTATGGGAAAACTTGTTGGTGAACTACAAGACTCTGCCTTCCCATTTGCGTACCCAAAAGAATATAAAATGGTAAATGAATTACTGAAGCAAAAGAAAAAAACAGATCAGGTATACATGGAAAAAGTATGGAAGTCACTTAAAAAAGAAATGGCAGCATTTAATATAAAAGATATTCAAACCGACTATCGTATTAAACGTAAATTTAGTCTATGGAAAAAACTGCAACGAAAAGATATGGATATTGAAGAAATTTACGATATTGTTGCGTTGCGTGTTATTGTTCCAACAATAGAAGATTGTTATAGATTGTTGGGTATTGTTCACTCAATGTGGCGACCTCTCCCAGGACGCATCAAAGATTATATTGCTCTTCCAAAAACAAACGGCTACCAAAGCATTCATACAACAATTTTTACCGGGGACGGTGGTATAGCTGAAATACAAATTCGCACACCTGAAATGCATGCGCATGCCGAATACGGAGTAGCAGCTCATATGGTGTATAAAGAACAAGATGGCTCACACAAGGCAAGTGCTGTACAACGCAAATGGGTAGAAGAATTAAAGGACCTCCAGCAAGGAGAAACTGATCAACAAACGTTTCTAGACAACCTTACTACGGACTTTTTCAATGATCGTATCTTTGTATTTACCCCCGAAGGTGATGTGGTTGACCTACCGAAAGGCTCTACCGTAGTAGATTTTGCCTATGCTATTCATACTGAAATTGGTAATTCTGCAAATGGTGCAGCCGTAAATGGAAAATATTCTGCCTTGAAAACAGAATTAAATAATGGAGATATCGTAAAAATTGAAACCAGCAAGAAAACAACGCCAACAAAAAAGTGGCTAGACTATGCTAAAACCACTCTTGCCCGAAAACATATCAAAGCTAATACTGACTAAACTGAGAAATCGTTTACGTTATATAGATCAGCGTCTTCTTCTTCATTTTCATCTTCCTCCAAATATAGCTCATCCTCCATTGCTGGTTGCTCATTATTATGATACGTACTGAATAGTGCACGTAATTTTTCAGTATATTCTGCTCTTACAGCATTTCCTTCCTCTGGAGCTTCGTCTAATTGCGTAGTAGAATTACTAGATGTTTCTTGTTGTACATCTGCAGAGTCAGATGTGTTTTTTTGAGATTCTTCAAGATGTTCATCGGTAGATATCTTGTCTGATTCCTTCCTTACTTCAGACGTCTCCGAATCAGAAGCAGATTTTTCAGAAACATTTTTAACTGTTTGGTTGTCTGACTCTGTTTTTTGTGAGCTAATGAATTTTTCTAACATATTCTGAGATACGTCGTCACCACGTTGTGAAAGCATCTTTAATATTGAATCAATATCATCAGGCGAAAAAAAGTCAATGACAATTTTACCACCTACCTCTTTGGCTTCTATGTGTACGCGTGTCCCCAGTTTTTCTGCAAGCTTTTCTTGATATGAGTCAAATTCAGGGTTTCGGTTTGGGTCTTTTTTGCGCACTTTGTCCTTTGCGATACTTCGTGCGACCTGTTCTGATTCGCGCACACTCATCTTTTTATAGACAATTTCTTTAAATAACGTGCTTTGTTCATCTGGGCGATCTTTGAGCATCATCAATGTTCGTGCGTGACCTTCTGAAATGCGACGCTGTTGCAGTCCTTCCATGATTTCCTGAGGCAGTTGTAATAATCGCATACTGTTTGATACATACTCACGACTTTTTCCCATCTTTTTCCCAATTTGACCATGTGTTAATTCAAACTCATCAGCTAATCTGAGAAATGCGCGAGCTCGATCAATCGGGTTAAGGTCTTCTCGTTGCAAGTTTTCAATTATAGCTAATTCGAGCTTCATCTTTGCATCTTCACCACTACGGATAATTACAGGAATTTGTTTTAATTGCGCCAATCGTGATGCACGCAATCGACGCTCCCCCGCAATTAATTCATATTCTACAGCGATGCCACCATCTTCTTTTTGGACCTCATGACGTGTTACTACCAAGGGTTGCAGTACACCATACTGTCGAATAGAGTCAGCCAAGTCCTGCAACGCAGATTCATTAAAATCCTTACGTGGTTGATACGGGTTTGCTGATACTTTTTCAGTTTCAATCCAGAATATGGAGTCGCTGTACAGTTGAGACATGACAATAGATAGTGGTTAGTGAGATAATAATAATTCGATGTAGTTAGTATATCACGGGTGATTGAAAATAGAAAAATGTGGAAAAATTATGAAAAATGTG
>Ga0136601_1000865_pt1 | contig 11247 bp, 9 predicted proteins | sample AntRauMFilla2699_FD_181020 | JGI IMG/M metagenome (GOLD analysis project Ga0136601, IMG submission 181020) | Saline lake microbial communities from Rauer Islands, Antarctica - Metagenome Filla 2 #699 | ecosystem: Environmental > Aquatic > Non-marine Saline and Alkaline > Saline | place... | reverse complement strand
GCTGCACCGTACGATTCACTTACGGGTAAAACAATCTATCGCGGTACTCAGTACGACGTTTCGTCTAGCGCGGAATAATTTTCATTAAGAATTTTGTCCGCACTGCAAGATAAATCAACCCCACAGCTACAAGAGAGATGAGCAGGTTAATAAGCCAGACATCACTTTCTTGATTAAATATAAGCATCACGAAGAATACGACGAATGCTTGCACCGTATAGACGTAGAGGGAGTTTGTGCCGAATGGTAAAAGCAGCCAACCGGCATATTTTCTGATAGACGATTCAAATCGCGTGAAGAGTATGTACAGTGCAGTGAACCAAAGCCCAAACAAGAGTAATCGCGGTAATGGCAGCTGATCTTTGTTTACAAACTGCCCAAGCCCTGCATTCACTGCGGCGAGCGTTTCGCCAATTCCGGGAATATTGTGTCCGAAAACAAGGAGAACGTTTGCGACAAGTGTGATGGCCGTTACCGTAAGAATCGTACGAATACTAATTGTTTTACGACGCGCAGCAACTCGCTGCCACCACGCGGTAATAGCCTGCCAGTGGAATCCAATAATAAACCCAATAAAGAAGACCAGCTGCCAACTTATTGGCTGTGAAAGCGTGCCAGCCGGGAAGGGACTGAGTGGATAGAGCGCCCAAATAAGAACACTGATGCCAAGCAGAATATACCACCAGCCTTTACGAAGGAGCCACAATGCGAGCGGGCTTGCGATGATGAAAATTGCATAGAGTCGGAGATAGTCGGCCCATCCGTAGGTATATTGAAGGGAAATTGTTTGCCAAATCATATCAAGGAAGTTGCCAACAGGCTGATACACCCCAAACTTTACCCCTGGATCGTTCACAAAGAGCCATCCGAAGAGAGTAAAAATGAACACAAGCACAATGCTCGTCACATACAGTTGGAAGCCCCTTTTTAGTAAAAGTTTTGCTGCGATCGAAAATGGTTTTTTGAGTAACTTTGCGCCACGAACCATTCCTAGGACAATTCCTGAGATAAGAAAGAATCCTTCCGCAGTGGAGGTGTAAAGAAAGCTTTGTCCGGTGATCCACTCAAGCCCACTTGGGTAGTAATGGAGGTGATTCAAAATAATGACGAGCAGAAAGTATCCTCTTAGGAGGTCGAGTGTAAAGATTCGATTTAATGCTGTAGGTTTTGTCACGTTGCCCTATTATAGCAACCAATAGCTGAGGTATAATGAGAATATGACAGAAACGCCGTACACCGCACCAGATTTTTCATTAAGCGGAACAGATGGGAAGCAGCATGCCCTTTCGGAATACAAAGGGCGATGGTTGATCCTCTATTTTTATCCAAAAGACGGCACGCCAGGTTGTACGCTTGAAGCATGTAGTTTACGTGATGCGCGTGATGTATTGGCGGGTATGGGTGCGGAAATTATCGGTATCAGTAAAGACGATGCGACGAGCCATGAAAAATTTAAAGCCAAACACTCGTTGAATTTTGCACTTTTGACCGACCCATCTGCGCAGACAATCGCTGCGTACGGAGCATGGGGTAAAAAAATGTACGGTAAAGAGGGCATTTTGCGCAAAACATTCATTATTAATCCCGATGGAAACGTCGTGAAGGTGTATGGACGAGTGACCCCTATGGGGCATGGCGAAAAAATCATCGCCGACCTCAAGGCACTCCAAGAAGAGGGATAGTATGAGTACGTACATTGTTGCGGTGAGCGGGGGAGTCGATTCAGTTGCGTTGCTTCACATGCTGGCACATACTTCTGGGCATTCGCTCATTGTCGCTTCTTTTGACCACGGTATTCGTGATGACTCTCGTGAAGACGTTCGATTTGTTGGGGATCTTGCAAAACACTATGGTATTCCGTTTGAAACACAGCGCGTTGAACTTGGGCCACGTGCGAGCGAAGAGAGAGCTCGGCTTCATCGGTACGCGTTTTTGCAAGCGCTGGCCAAAAAATACGATGGGCGGATTGTGACAGCTCATCACGGCGATGATGTGGTTGAATCGATTGCGATTAATATAACGCGCGGTACTGGGTGGCGTGGTGTTGCCACACATGGGTCATCAGTTGTCCGACCCCTTCTTGGCTACACGAAAGATGAACTAAAGAACTATGCACGACACCATCAACTAGAGTGGCGTGAAGACAGTACAAACGAAAGTGAGCAGTATTTACGTAATCGATTGCGGAAGCGTCTTGGGGCACTTTCAAAAGACGAAAAACGCCAACTATTAGCGCTTCGTGCTCATCAACATGGTCTGAAAGACTATATTGCACAAGAAGTAAAACAACTTATCGGTCCGGGCCCAGCCTATCAGCGGTATTTCTTTACTCATGTGCCAACAAGGGTTGCGCTTGAGTGTTTACGGCATGCGACGGCTGGGAAATTAACCCGTCCACAGTGTGAACGTCTCTTGCTTGCCGTTAAAACTGCACGACCGAGCGCAAGGTTTGAAGCAGGGAGTGGCGTCACAGCACAATTCACTACTCGTAATTTCTCCCTCGCACTGGTAAAATAATAGAGAAGAACTACTGCTAGCTTATCCTGAAAGGAATGATTTACTATGGCCAAGAAATCCCCGACGTCGCCAAAAAAACCAAACAACTTATTGCGGCTCACTCTATTTTGGGCAATTTTAGTCTTTGGTGTCCTTGCGGCCATCGCGATATTTTCACCGCAAGATCAACTAAAACAAGTCGCATTATCAGATGTCATTAACCGTGCAAATGCTGGGGAAATTAGTAAAATTGATATTTCTGGAGATGAACTAAAGGTCACTCCAGAAGGCAGTGATGAGCCAACAGAAAAATCAACGAAAGATTCAAGCAGCTCAATTTATGAGCAGGGGCTCGCGACAGATGCAACTGTTGAAGTGGCGGTCAGCCCACCATCAAATACCAGTGATGTACTGTGGAACCTGGCAATTATTATCATTCCGGTGATTCTGATTATCGCTTTCTTTATGTTTATGATGCGTCAGGCACAGGGGCAAAATAACCAAGCGATGGGCTTCGGTAAATCAAAAGCAAAACTGTATGGGGAAGATAAGACAAAGGTAGTATTTGATGATATTGCCGGGAACGATTCAGCGAAGCAAGACCTTGAAGAAGTGGTTGATTTTCTAAAACACCCAAAGAAGTATGAAAATCTTGGTGCGAAAATTCCAAAGGGAGTGCTGCTCGTTGGTAACCCTGGTACCGGTAAGACAATGCTCGCGCGAGCTGTTGCAGGTGAAGCAAGCGTACCGTTCTTTAGTATTAGTGGGTCTGAGTTTGTTGAAATGTTTGTTGGTGTAGGTGCATCTCGTGTGCGTGATTTGTTTGCAAAAGCGAAGAAAAACGCTCCAGCGATTATCTTTATTGATGAAATTGACGCTGTTGGACGCAAACGCGGCAGTGGTATGGGCGGTGGACACGACGAGCGTGAACAGACGCTGAACCAAATTCTTGTTGAAATGGATGGATTTGAAACAGGGACAAACGTGATCGTTCTGGCAGCGACCAACCGTGCTGACGTACTCGACCCGGCGCTGCTTCGTCCTGGACGTTTCGACCGTCGTACAAATATCACTCTTCCAGAACGAAAAGATCGTGAGGCAATTTTAGAAGTTCACTTTAAGAAGAAACCAACTGATGAATCGGTGAACATTGAACGACTTGCAGCAAAGACGGCTGGATCATCTGGTGCCGATCTTGCGAATATTGCGAATGAAGCTGCCATTGTTGCCGCGCGACGCAATGCGAAAAAGATTAGCAATGCCGATTTAACTGAAGCCTTTGAGAAGGTTGCGATTGGTCCGGAACGAAAAACAAAGGTAATGAGTGATAAAGAAAAAGAAATGACCGCCTACCACGAAGCTGGTCACGCACTTGTTGGTCATATCTTGCCTGATAGCGACCCAGTGCACAAAGTCACCATTATCCCTCGTGGGGGAACTGGTGGAGTGACGTGGTTCTTGCCACCAGAAGACAAGAGTTATACAAGTGTCGTTGAGTTTAAAGATATCTTAGCGCGTGCACTTGGTGGCCGTGTCGCTGAAAAAATTCTTTACGGTGCTGATCGCATTACAACTGGTGCTGGATCAGACTTACGTAAAGCGACTGAGATTGCTCGTGACATGGTAATCGAACAGGGGATGGGAACGAAACTGCGTGACCAAGTATTCCATGAAGATAATGGCGGAATGGTGTTCGACCGCATGACACACGAGCGTCCGTACAGTGACGACACAGCAAAGATCATTGATGGCGAAGTGGCGACGCTTATTCAAGAAGCGGCTCGACGTGCTGAAATAGTGCTTTCAAAGAACAGGGATAGTCTAAAGAAACTCGCAGACGCGTTATTGGATCAAGAAACAATTGAAGAAGAAGATGTGGTAAAAATTCTGAAAGACGCAACACTTCCTAAGGAGGCCAAGCTGTATTAGCCTGAGTTCATAGGATCTATGCTGAGCTTTCGTAAAACACTTTCAAAAGCAAATGGTAAGCTGCCGCTGCGGATAGCGGCAGCTTTGTTAGCTGGCTCTACTCTTATCTCAAGCTTACTTGGGCTATTCCGAGACCGTTTGTTTAACGGTCTTTATCTTGATACGTACCCAACGGGCGCCGATGCGTATACTGTTGCGTTCACCATTCCCGATTTTATGTTTATGATTTTGGTGTCTGGTGCGCTGAGTGTGACATTCATTCCGGTGTTTAACCAGCGGCTTGCGACAGGAAATAAGCGTTCGGCCTGGGAACTTTCAACTAGTCTTGTGAATCTTATGGCAATTGCGACGTTGATTGCGAGTGTGCTGATTATTGTATTTGCCGAGTTCCTTGTTCGGTATGTGGTTGGTCCTGGGCTTGATGAGTCGAGTCGGTCACTTGCGGTCAGTATGATGCGTGTTATCGCCGTGAGTCCATTCCTATTTGCTGTTGCAACGGTGATTACTAGTATGCAGCAGGCGATTGGCCGGTTTGCCTTTTATGCTATGGCACCGGCAATCTACAATATCGGTATTATTATTGGAATCATGTTCTTTACAAATGGTATTTCGCTGTTTGGTTGGCAGGTTTTTGAAGGTGGCATTATGGGTGTTGCACTGGGAGTTGTCCTTGGTGCGATACTGCAACTTATCGTCAGTAGCATTGGGCTTATGGGAATGGGATTTGATTATCGATTTAAGATTTTCTGGAAAAATAAAGGCTTTCGTCAGGTGCTCCGACTGCTTCCACCTCGATCACTCGATCAGGGGATTGATTATGTAAACAGTATTGTTGAAACAAACCTTGCCTCTCGTTTGGTTGCCGGAAGCGTTCGTGCCTATCAACAAGCACAGTCATTATCATACGTACCGATTAATTTAATTGGTGTCGCGATTAGTACGGCGGCGTTTCCGAAGATGACCGAACGTATGGGTCAGGGTCGGCCAGACCTCTTTAAAAAAGAACTCCAGGCGGTACTTCGAATTATTATTTGGCTGGCACTGCCGGTCACTGTTATTGCTTTCTTTGGGCGTGGGTACCTAGTGAACTTTATTAAAAACGGTGGTGATCCATACATGGCGAGTATCTTGGGAATACTTGCGCTCAGTATTTTATTCCGTTCAATCTACTTTATTTCAGCACGGAGTTTTTATGCTCAGCAAGATACAAAAACACCGTTATTTATTTCATTATTTACGATCTCTATGAATATTGTATTGGCGATTTGGTTTACACTTGGCCTGAGCATGGGAGTGTACGGGTTGGCGTGGGCGGCGGTGATTGTTTCTATTTTAGAAGTCGGTATTCTGTTCTTCATTATGCAGCGACGAATTAAAGGATTATTCGACGCAGTGTTTGTCCATGCCATCGCTCGCATGGCCAGTGCTGCTGGGTTTACCGCCCTGATTACATACTTTACGTTAACAATCTTCCCGCTTAGTGCTGATGATCAAAGCTTTTGGGCGACCTTCCCTAAATTTGCCTTTATTGTTGCGGTCAGTGGGGTATCCTATCTATTATTCTGCTATCTGTTAAAATTACCAGAGGTACGACCAATTCTGAATTATATCCAACGAATTCTGTTTAAACGCCCGGAAGTAAAATAATGACCCAAGACCATATTCGAAATTTTTGTATTATTGCTCATATTGACCATGGTAAGTCGACGCTGGCTGATCGTATGCTTGAAATGACAGGCACAGTGAGTCACCGTGACATGAAATCACAACTGCTCGACAGCATGGAACTCGAACGAGAAAAAGGAATTACCATTAAGCTGGCACCTGTTCGAATGGAGCACAAAGAGCACCAATTGAATCTTATTGACACCCCAGGGCATGTCGACTTTAGCTACGAGGTATCACGTAGCCTTCAGGCATGTGAAGGAGCAGTCTTAGTTGTTGATGCAAGCCAGGGCATTCAAGCTCAAACACTTGCTAATGTCTACCTTGCGATGGCAGCTGATCTGACGATTATCCCCGTCCTCAACAAAATTGACCTACCGGCGGCTGATGTGAAAAAAGTGAGTGCTGAAATTATTAATCTTCTCGGGTGCACAGAGGATGACATTTTAAAGATTAGTGCCAAGACTGGTGAAGGAGTGATGGATGTGCTAGATTCTGTTGTCGACCTTGTTCCTTCACCCAAAGGCGACGCAGCATTACCAACGCGAGCACTTATTTTCGATAGTTACTACGATGATTATCGCGGAGTAATTTTGTATGTTCGTGTCATTGATGGTGCAGTAAAAAAAGGCGATACGATTGATATGATGGCAACAAGTGCTCACGGCCTTGCACTTGAAGTGGGGTCACTCAGTCCGGTGATGAAAGCCAGTCAAACATTACAAACTGGTGAGATCGGATACATCGTTACCAATCTTCGTACTACTCGTGAAGCGCGAGTTGGTGATACCGTTACCACCCGACGAGCTACTGCAATAGAAGCACTGCCAGGATATAAACTCGTCAAGCCGTTTGTGTACGCAGGATTTTTTCCGGTCAGTAATGATGACTATCAGGATTTGAAGGATGCGATTGAAAAGCTGAGCATGAGTGACTCTGCACTTCAGTTTGAACCAGAAAATTCTCCTGTACTTGGGTATGGTGTTCGCATTGGATTCCTTGGATTACTCCATCTTGATATTGTACGTGAACGGCTTGAACGTGAGTATGATCTTGATCTAGTGATTACGAATCCTTCTACCGACTATCAAGTGTCGTTAAATACTGGTGATGAAGTTGATATAAAAAGCGCCAGTGATCTTCCAGATGTGACAAGAATCGAGAGCATTCGAGAGCCATGGATTAAGGGAGAGATTGTCGTGCCAGCTGACTATATTGGTGGTGTTATTCAGTTGATCATTTCAAAACGTGGCTTACAACAAAACCTCAGTTATATAGACGAACGGGCACTGATTAGTTTTGAAGCACCACTTGCAAACTTATTGACCGATTTTTATGATCAATTAAAATCTATCACCAGTGGCTACGGATCATTTAATTATGAACTCGACGATTATCGCACAGAAGATTTAGTTCGCGTTGATTTTTATGTTGCTGGAGAAATGATCGATGCATTAAGTATGATGGCGCACCGCTCTGAAGCCCAAAGCCTTGGCCGAGAAACAACCAAAAAACTGAAAGAAGTAATACCACGTCAGAATTTCCAAGTTGCCCTACAGGCGGCGATTGGCGGTAAGTTTATTGCCCGCGAAGATTTAAGTGCATTTCGAAAAGATGTAACCACCGGACTGTATGGCGGAGACGTTTCTCGTAAAAAGAAGGTGCTTGCGAAACAAGCCAAAGGTAAGAAGCGAATGAAGCGATTTGGCAAGGTTGATATCCCGTCTGAAGCTTTCATGGTAATGTTGAAGCGCGACTAATCTGCTACAATAACCCAAATGGATGATACGACTCGACAGTTGATTGCTGGATACCACCCACCCGATGGGGTGATTGAGCGTCTGCGCGAAATTCCGCTGATTATTTTGACAGGAATTACTGGAGCAGGTAAGAACACCATCATGAACGATATTATTATGCACGATGACTTTGAGCGCGCAGTGACCAGTACCACGCGCGCTCCTCGTGCCAACGATGGTGTTATGGAAGTTGAAGCTCGGGATTATTATTTTCTTACCGTCGAGCAAGCTCAGAAAAAAATGGAAACAGGTGAATACATTGAAGTTGCCGATGTTCATGGACGCGTTAACGGCTCATTAATAAAAGAATATGAACGTATTGCGGCGCTCAATAAAACAGTTGTAACGGATATTGACTATCAGGGTGCGCAACATATGATTAACTTTGAACTTCCGAAGCTCACTGTATTATTTATCGTACCTCCGAGTTTTGAGGTATGGCTAGAGCGTCTGAGTGGACGATATGGTGATGAAGAAATCGATACAGAGGATCTTGCTCGACGACTTTCATCGGCAAAAGTGGAACTCGATTACGCGCTGCAACACGACGCATTTATTCCCGTGATGAACGATGTCTCAAAAGAGAGTGCACAAACAATTATTGAGTTTACCCAACAGCAAACACTGCCGAGTGTTGATGAAGTAGCTACTGCCCACGGCGTTGTACGACAGCTTCTTACCGACATTGATAGCTACCTGCAGACCCTTTAGCACTCATTGACAGAGAGTGCCAGTTTAGGCTAGACTAACAGTATGACGGAACGCCAAAACCTTATTCTTGCTGCCATTATCGAGCAGCACGCCGAAATTGCTGCTCCTGTAGGGAGTGTCATGCTGGCCAAGTTGTTTGGTGTTTCGAGTGCAACGATTCGGAGCGAAATGGTACGCCTTGAGGAGATGGGGATGATTGAACAGCCACACACCAGTGCGGGACGTATCCCTACCGATGCAGGATATCGTTTTTATGTGAATAGCCTCAATGAAGCACACAGTCATGAGATACAGCCACTCTTGATTGACCGTGGTACAAAAGCGATTGAAGCGCGCGTCCAGAACCATTCTGACCGGGCTGATCGTGCGATTCGTAGTGCGGTAGATAGTTTGGTAGAATTGACACAAAATATGGGTATTGCGACGATTGGCGATGAGCTTTATATGAGCGGGATTGGGAACTTGTTTGCCCAGCCCGAGTTTTTACAAGGCAACCATACGCAGGCAGTAGCGCGGCTTCTTGATAATCTTGAGCCTTGGCTTCGAGAGGCAGCTCCAAACGAACCGTTGAACGTTTACATCGGTTCAGAGAACCCGATTGGAAAAAGTAGCGGGGCAACACTCATAATTAGTCGTTTCCGCTCACCGTATAGTGATAACAGCTACATTGGTGTCATTGGACCAACCCGGCAAAGTTATGCAAAAGTAATGCGTCTCGTACGGCATACAGGCGCAATGTTAGAGGAGATTTTATAGATGACAGATGGTACGAAGAAGCCAAAAAAAGATGCAAAAGCACAAGAGATTGCTGAACTAACGTTAGATCTGCAGCGTACTCGTGCAGATTTTGAGAACTACCGAAAACGGATTGATCTTGAAAAAACCGCAGCTCGTGACGCAGGGCAATCTTCTGCAATCATGAAGCTCATTCCTGTGATTGACAATATCGAGCGAGCAATCCGTTATATGCCAGAAGAACTGAAAGAGAATGAGTGGGCAAAAAGTGTTGCAGGACTGGTAAAAAACCTCGATAAATCACTCGAATCACTGAATGTGAAGCAAATCGAAGCTGCTCCAGGGGTTGTTTTTAACCCCGAACTGCATGAAGCGATCCAGTTTGAAGAGGACGCTGAAGGAGAGACTGAAGTGATTGCCGATGTATTGCAGTCGGGCTACACATTAAATGGGACTGTCATACGTCACGCCATGGTGAAGGTAACCCGAAAATAACAAGTGTATAATTAATTATTAGCACTCTTGACATGAGAGTGCTAATTTTTTATACTAAGAGCACTTGGCAATCTCATAGAGAGAGTGCTAAAATAGATATAGAATAATCCATCATTTGTAATAGGAGAGGAAACACATGGGTAAAATCATCGGAATCGACCTAGGTACCACGAACAGTGCTGTTGCCTACATGGTAGCAGGGAAACCAGAAGTTATCGCGAACGCAGAGGGGAATCGCACAACCCCTAGCGTTGTTGCTATCAATAAAGGAAATGAGCGCCTTGTAGGGCAGGTTGCCCAACGTCAGCGCGTGACGAACGCCAAGAATACAATTTACGGTGTAAAGCGGCTGATCGGTCGTAAGTTTTCTGACGAAGAAGTACAAAAAGACCTTGATATCATGCCTTATGAAATCGTTAAAAAGGGAACAGCTGTTGCGGTAAAACTAGGTGACAAAGAATACACACCTGAAGAAGTATCAGCAATGATTCTTTCAAAAATTAAATCAGACGCGGAAGCCTTTTTGGGCGAGAAAGTCACCGAAGCTGTCATTACAGTTCCTGCGTACTTCGATGACTCGCAACGACAGGCAACCAAAGACGCTGGTAAAATTGCTGGCTTAGAAGTAAAGCGAATTATTAACGAACCAACTGCAGCAGCACTTGCATACGGCCTTGAAAGCAAGAAGGACGAGAAAATCGCGGTATTCGACCTTGGTGGTGGTACTTTCGACGTATCTATTCTTGAACTAGGCGACGGAGTATTTGAAGTAAAGAGCACGAACGGTGACACACACCTTGGTGGAGAAGACTTCGATAACCGAATCGTTAACCTTTTCTTGGATGAATTCAAGAAAGAAACGGGTGTTAACCTGAAGGGCGATAATGCAGCAATGCAACGTTTGAAAGACGAAGCTGAAAAAGCTAAGAAAGAACTTTCAACAACAACAGAATATGAAGTCAATCTTCCGTTCTTAACCGCTGACGCTGATGGCCCAAAGCACTTCGAGTACAAACTAACTCGCGCTAAGCTTGAAGAAGCAGTGAAAGATTTGATCACACGTCTTGCAGATCCAGTAGAAAAGGCACTCAAAGATGCAAAATTAAGCGCCAAAGACATCGACGAGATTGTTCTTGTTGGTGGGATGACGCGTATGCCAGCCGTTGTTGAGCGAGTGAAGAGTATTTTTGGAAAAGAACCGCTGAAGGGCGTGAATCCTGACGAAGTGGTCGCGATTGGTGCAGCCATTCAGGGTGGTGTATTGCAAGGTGATGTGAAAGACGTTCTCTTACTTGACGTCACGCCACTGAGCCTTGGTATTGAAACGATGGGAAGCGTGACAACAAAACTGATTGAAAGAAACTCAACAATTCCAACCAGTAAAAGTGAGACGTTCTCGACAGCAGCCGACAACCAG
>Ga0136601_1000862_pt1 | contig 11290 bp, 12 predicted proteins | sample AntRauMFilla2699_FD_181020 | JGI IMG/M metagenome (GOLD analysis project Ga0136601, IMG submission 181020) | Saline lake microbial communities from Rauer Islands, Antarctica - Metagenome Filla 2 #699 | ecosystem: Environmental > Aquatic > Non-marine Saline and Alkaline > Saline | place... | reverse complement strand
GCAAGGAAAGGGGTACCTTTCAGTATGTGATTCCGGTCGGTGCGGTGGTGAAAGATGCTGTATCAAAAGACGACTCTACGTTGCAAGCATTGTGGCAAGCAGGAAAACTGACTGAAGCTCTGACCTTGATTCGATCTGACGCAATGCATGTGGTAGACAACCCGGAAACAGTAATTAAAATCTTACAAGCGTACGTACTTGCACTACAGGCAGAAACGGATACGCTATCTGAATACATACTAGTAGCGTACGAGACTTATATGTCGACATGGAGGGTGTTGATGTGCGACTCCTGCAAGAATTATTGATACAAGAAAATACTGGTCCTGCAGCCGAGGAGCTTGGTCGTGTTTCAGCAACTGGCTACTTTAGCAACTACACTAAAAATGCTCTAGCGGAATACCAGAAAGCGAATGGGATAATGCCGTACGTTGGGTATTTTGGTGAAATTACCCGTACGCAGATGTCACAAGCAGGGGTAGCGAATTTGTGGTGGTAAGACAGTGGTCGGCGAGTAAATGGGGTAGGTGAACGATAAAGGCCTTGCTGGGCTGTACTCAGTAATAACTGCTGCGTTGGCTATGTGTAAGCTATTGCTATTCTCTTGAATCATCAGTTCACGATGTATAGTTTTAGTAAAAGAACATGAGCTGCTGCAGAGAAACAAGAGTTGCAGTACGTGGAGGCCCTGTTTCTGTCAATCATTACAGCTTGCCTGTCTGTATTACGGTGTGTTCTCAGTGCTTGTATGTGCTTGAATAGCAGACATGAACAGGTTGCCGAAGCGTGCTAATTTCTTTTCCCCTACACCACTAATAGTGAGGAAATCAGAGTTAGTTTGTGGGGTGTGCAGGGCTAGTTCCCGAAGTGTCTTGTCGCCAAAAACCATGTAGGGAGGAATGCCGAGTCGCTTGGCTTCTGTTAGGCGAATTTGTTTGAGAATAATAAAAAGGTCAGATTCATCAATCTCACTAGCATAATCAGGCTCCGCCTTTGTGGTGGTTTGAGAGCTGGGTATGATGGGTAGAGGGGTTAGGTCAGTACACAGATCGCAGTTCTTACAATGTTTTTCATTAAACTCCTCGTTGAAATAGTTGAGCAAAAAGCGACGTCGACAGGTGGTTAGGGTGCCGTACTGCAGTGACTGATTGAGATTTTCTTGAGCATTTTGCTTATCCTTGGTGTCAGATATTTGGCTAATAAAATACTGCTGCTTGAATTTGTCAGCGACTGAAAATAAGAGAACACATCGAGCCGGGAGACCGTCGCGCCCTGCTCGACCAGTTTCTTGGTAGTAGCCTTCAATAGATTTAGGTAAGGAATGGTGAATTACTAAGCGAACGTCAGGTTTATCAATACCCATACCAAAAGCAATGGTAGCGACCATAATGCGTATTTCATCGCGTATGAAACGATCTTGATTGTCGCGCCGCTGCTCAGTGCTGAGGCCAGCATGGTAGGTGTCAGCCAGATAGCCACGATTTTGGAGTTTTTTGGCTATAACTTCTGTGTCTTTGCGCGAAAAGCAGTAAATAATCGTGCTTTCTTCGGGATGGAGAGTGAGTAACGATAAAATGGTATTCAGCGAATCTTTTTTAGGTCGCACTTCGTAGCGTAAGTTGCGGCGATTGAAGCTGGACGTAAATATGTGTGGTGTCGGAAGATTGAGTTGCGTGATGATGTCGTCACGAACCTGTGGAGTGGCAGTGGCTGTTAGGGCAATGATAGGCACCTTCGGCCAAATGGTACGGAGATGCTGAAGATTGCGGTAATCGATTCGGAAGTCGTGTCCCCATTCTGAGATACAGTGCGCTTCGTCGATTGCAAAGAGGTTAATCGGGAGTGTCTGCAAGTAGGTAGCAAAGCGTGGTAGTGCCAAACGTTCGGGGGAAATATAGAGAAGCTTAATACTGCCGGTTTTCAGTTCGGCCAGAACGGCACGGATTTCCTCTTTGGTTTGCGTACTGTTGAGCACAGCGGCAGCTACACCAGCTCCAGCAAGGGTGTCGACCTGGTCTTTCATGAGAGAAATTAAGGGTGAGATGACTACTGTTAATCCGTCCTGCAGAAGAGCTGGTAACTGAAAGCATAGTGATTTTCCACCACCGGTAGGCATCAATACGACACAGTCCTCCTTCTTGAGTACTTGCGAAATGATGTCTTTTTGGAGTGGGCGAAATTCATCGTAGCCAAAATACTGCTTGAGAGTGTCGTACATACGAGCTGATTGTACCATTTGTATACACTGACAATTAGTCTGTAGATCTAGCCGTAAAGAGGCTTTAGTGTGCCAAGCTAACACATACTAATTGTTCGGCACATACTATATGCGGAGTGAGAGCCGAGGCTGCTGCGGTAAAGGTTGCTCCAGTTGTTACTACATCATCACAAAGGATAATCCGTTCGTATTTCTGTATGTCATGTAACTGGGTAGGATGCACAGCAAAGGCGTCTTTAACATTAGTAAGTCTATCCTGTCGTGATAGGCTGGTTTGAGGAATCGTGTCTCGTTGTCGATACAGCAGTTTTGATAGCAGTGTGACGTGCGGTAGGTCAGCTACACGTAGACAAACTTGCTCCACTTGGTTGTACCCACGTTTGCGTAGACGCTGAGTACTGAGCGGTAGGGGAATGAGTAAGGTGGGGATAGTCGGTTGGGTGTGTAGCCATTGTCGTAACAGAGCACTCAGTAGACTAGTTGCATGATAGTTGTTTCGGTATTTACATTCAGTGATGGCAGCTTTAACTGTAGGGTCATGATACGAACTAAGGGCCCAGACGTTATTATGAACAGTTGGCTGATACTGGTCGAGTATAGTGTCTGGAGTGTGATGGCGCAGTCGCAGCTCATCGTCCGTGGGAGGGAAGAGTATATCAATAAAATAGTGCCAGTTGTGCAACATTGTCTATTGGTTTATTTCTACATAGTATTATAATGAGCGCAGTATGTCACTGACAGATTTATTTGCGTCATATAGTAAAAAAGCCGTTGTGCCCGATCGAGTGGTGGGGATTGACCTCGGAGCTTCGTCTATAAAAGTAGTCGAGCTACAAAACAATGAAGACGTTATTACCCTGACTACGTACGGCGAATTGCAGTTGGGTCCTTACACGGATCAGTCGGTTGGCGCAGTAGTGACCATTTCTCCAGAAAAAGAACAACAGGCTTTGGTTGATTTGTTACGTGAATCAGCAGTTAAGTCCAGTAATGCGGTATTCGCTATGCCGCTGTCATCTAGTTTTGTGACTATAATGACTCTGCAGACTGAAGCAAATGAGGACGTCACCCCACGGGTGAACGTTGAAGCTCGTAAATATATCCCTATCCCAATTTCTGAAGTCTCTCTGGATTGGACTGAGGTAGAGACCCGTGATGTGATAGTCAAGACATCGCGAGATATTCTGTTGGCAGCTATCCAAAACGATGCGCTGCGTCGCTATAATACGTTGTTGCACGAAACTAAGTTGGGACAGCCTCCTACCGAGATTGAGTGTTTCAGTGTCTTGCGAGCAGTGTATCGACCTGACGAATCAGATGTGGCCGTCATAGATATCGGTGCCCGAGTGACAAAGATATACATATCAAAGGATGGCTTGTTACAAAGAATGCACCGCATTAAAGGCGGTGGAAGTAATTACACAAAGCGAATTGCGAGTGATTTAAATCTTTCGTTTGCTGAAGCGGAGGAACGAAAATGCACTACCAGCAGCAATGACGAAACGTTCGCTGAGTTACAAAAATTGTATCAAGCAGAACAACAAAGAGAACTGCGTGAGTTTAGACAAGTGATAGAGGATTACGAAGCTCGTTCAGGGTCAGTAATTAAAAAAGTCTATATCACTGGCGGAGGAGTTAATTTTCCGGGTACTGTAGCCTTTATTAAGTCACACCTCGACCGTGAAGTAGCTACTCTCAATCCTTTTAACAAGGTTGCATACCCAGCTTTCATGGAAGATTTAATGAAAGAAATTGGCCCCACTTTTACCGTAGCTTTAGGTGCTGCTTTGCGCGCATTTGATTAGGAGCTTACATAAAAAGCGTTCTGTCCACAGGTGGTGACGCTAAAAAAACATTTACGGCTTATAATGATAGCAATGCCACCGCAATCAAGTAATTCGTTTATTCCCAAGAGTAAACCAAATGCAAAAGACAGAACTACCAAAAAACGTTCATCTCCGCTACTGTCTGTACTTGTAAGTGGTTTTTTTGGAGCAACTATTATTGCTTCGGTTGCTCTCGTTGCTTATGAATGGTATTTGCAAAGTCAACTCAATCAAACTACAGTTGAGCTAGCAGAGACGGCGGAAAGTTTTAGTGAAGCCGACTTATCCCGCGTGCTCGACTTTAACGCCCGGTTAACCGCAGCAGCGGAATTATTCTCAAAGCATATTTCAATTAATCGATCATTAACCCAGTTGGCTCAGTCAACCGCCAGCACAATTCAATTTTCTGGCATCTCCTTAAGTCGAGAAGATCGCGATGTGCTGTCTGTTACAGCCGATGTTAGTACGCAAGACATTGGTTCCGTAATTGCCCAAAGAAATATCCTTGAGAATAACGCCAACTTCACTCGAGTTACCTTTGCAGATTTACAGCTGGCGTTTCCAGGAGAGAGTGACGCAGACAGCGAGTCGGCTAATCAGGGGGCTGAAGTTGAGCCAGTGTCAGTATCAATTGAGTTAGACGTTCCGGTCGACAGTGTTCTGTATGATCCAGCTTCTGATCCTATCGCAATCGATACAACTGACGATTTTACTACTGGTTCCAGTACGCAGGTTTCTGATTCTGAAGCATTAAATGCTGTCGATAATTTTGATATATGAAAAATAGCTCTCTCATAATAAAAGTCTTGTCGATAGTGGTTTCGGTTGTTTTGATTATGTTTTTTGCGCTACCAAAATTTGAAGACATTAAAGCTGTGCAGAATGATATCTCTGCCTATCAAGAGCAGTTAGCTAACGTAGACCGTATAAATGCTCAGTTAACATCATACGTAAACGAAATAAACGCTATTTCTGTGACAGATCAATCCGCTTTGGTTACGTTTTTGCCAGATGACATGGACCCTATTGCGGTAACAAGAACGTTACAAAACATAATTCAAACCGCCGGTTTGCGCCCACAGGGAATAGGACACGATGATTCTCTTGAGGTCGAAGGACTGCCGGTGGTGGCCCACGGTTTTAGTGTTAGTGCTACTGGTTCATACGACGCCATGACTGAGTTTTTTGCCCAAATAGAGCAGAATGAATATCTATTTGAATTTGTTGCATTAGATCTTAGTGCCAATGAAAATGGTGAAGTTGTTATAGAAGCAAAAATTACAACCTACACCATGTCTGATGCACCAGCTGAAAATCAAGAAAGTAATGATTTTATCGAGATTGACCCATTAAATTAATACACTATGGTAAAAAATATTATTACAATCTTCTCAATTGTGGTGCTACTCGGACTCGGGTACTACCTGTATCTTAACCAGGGTGCAGCCAGTCTTGATTTTGTAACCAGTCAAACAGTTTCTGAGCAGTTAACGCAAAACACCCAGATGTACATTGAACGACAGCGTTTATTGCAAGAAGTCCAGTTGGATTTTGAGATTTTCTCCGATGAACGATTCAGAAATCTACAGTCATTTGAGTTGCCAGTGCCACTCATCCCGTCCGGTCGCGAGCAATTGTTTGACGCAAATACTGCCACTCCATCAGCAGTAATTTCAGACGAAAGTTAATCATGGCACTTGTTAGTTATTTAGTATCACAAGGAGTAATAAGTGAAGACACCGTACAAACCCTTGACCTAGAAAAGATTGAAACGACTGGTGGTCTAGAAACTACGTTGCTGGACTCTGGTGTGGATGAAGATGCGTTGCGTCAGGCGATGGCGGCGTACTATAACGTCCCAGCCTTTTCCTTGTCCAAGGGTTTTACTATTGCAGCAGATACACTACGGTACATACCAGAAGATTCAGCTGTACATTACAAAGTCGCCCCTTTGGAGGTTGCAGATGGGGTGCTGTTAGTCGGTTCAAATACACCAGATAATTTACAGTTGCGCGAGGTCCTAAACTTTATCGGCAATAAGCATGATTTGACATACAAGTTAGTTTTTCTTCTCCAAAAAGACGTAACTTCGGCACTAGAATTTTATACAAATCTCAAAAACGAAGTGGATGATGCGTTAGATTCGCTTGAGACAGAGTTAAATAGTGAAATTGAAGAAAACTCAAAAAGTAGTGAAAAAGCTAATCGCGAATTATTAGAACATATTAAAGAAGATGCTCCCGTCACTAAAATTGTAGCTACTATTTTACGCTATGCAGTTGACGGAAAAGCGTCGGACATTCACGTTGAGCCCGGTGAGAAAAAACTTACTGTTCGATACCGAGTTGATGGTTTATTGGCTACTAGTCTTGAGCTGCCAACAAATATTCAAAATGCAGTAGTGGCTCGTATAAAAATCCTTACCTCAATGCGGCTCGATGAAAAACGGCGACCGCAGGACGGTCGTTTTTCTGCAACATTTGATGGGCGAAGAATCGACTTTCGAGTCTCGATATTGCCGACTAGTCACGGTGAAAAAGTGGTAATGCGTATTCTCGATACGGCTAAGGGTGTGAGCAGTCTTAATGATATCGGTGTTAACGACTATCATATGGAAGTGATTAAAAAAGTCATTAAAGAACCATATGGCATCATTTTGATTTCTGGTCCGACTGGTTCAGGTAAATCGACCACGCTATACGCGATGCTTGGTGAGGTGGATCGTCAAGGTAAAAATGTATTGTCTCTAGAAGATCCAGTGGAATATGATATTGCTGGGGTTAGTCAATCGCAGGTGCGTCCCGAGATTGGTTATACGTTCGCACATGGTTTGCGAGCGGCGCTGCGTCAAGACCCTGACATTATTATGGTGGGTGAGATTCGTGACAAAGAGACGGCGCAACTGGCTATTCAGGCAGCGTTGACCGGTCACTTAGTGCTGTCTACTATTCACACCAATAATTCCATCGGGGTTATCCCTCGTTTGATAGATATGGGCATTGATCCGTACTTAATTGCGCCAACCTTGAAACTAGCTATTGCCCAGCGTTTAGCTCGAAAGCTCACACCTGGTACAGGACGTGAGGAGCCGGTCGATAAAAGTACACAAATGATGATTGATGAAACCTTTTCTAGCTTACCTAAAAGATTTCATCACAAAATACCAACTTCTACGACAGTTATGCATCCAGTGCCTTCTCCTGAATCTTCGACCGGTCTACGAGGACGAACGGCTGTAATGGAGATTTTAGAAATTAATAATGAGATGCAAGATTTAATTTTACGCAATGCATCAGAAGAAGATTTGTTTAATCAGGCACGCTCCCACGGTTTTATGACAATGCAAGAAGAGGCGATTAGTAAAGCACTCAAGCATGAAATACCGTACGAAGAGATGCTTAACTTTGGTTCGAAGGTGGGTCTTGATGTGATTGATGAAGAGTTGCCTGGAGTTGAAGAGCAGAAAGAAGAAGATGTTACAACCACTAAGGTTGCAGAAGATGATGTCATAGGTGTCGATAACTCTCCAGTTGATATGGACGCGCAGGCTATAATTAATGGTAATGAAAATACTGCTACTTGACGACGATAACTTCTTGCGTGACATGTACGCAACCAAGTTTACTAATGAGGGTCACGAAGTGCACCCGGTTGCAAGTGGGGTAGACGGTCTTCGTGTACTACAAGACGTAAAAGATATAGACGTCGTCTTGGTTGATATGATAATGCCAGGAATGGGTGGTATTGAGTTCATCACGCAAGCCAAAGCCATGTCGCTATCTGAAACAACAAAATTCATTGTGCTATCCAATCAGGGGCAAGACTCCGACATTGAAGAGGCTATGCAAGCTGGAGCGATTGGCTATATCATAAAAGCACATTCAATTCCTAGTGAGGTCGTAAGTAAGGTTTTGGAATACCTAAAAGAGTAACTCGTTAGTATATAGTATGGCTGTTGATTATCTAACTGAATTTAAAAAATTGACTACAACCCTGATTGAGGGGAAAGGGTCTGATTTACACCTGGTAACTGGTAGCAAACCAATGCTACGAATTAACGGCGGTTTGATGCGTTTGACCGATAAGCCAGTTTTAACTGACGATGATGCGCATGGCTTTGCTAAAGCAATTATGCGACCGCAGTTTTATGAAAAATTAGCTACCAATGAAGAAGTTGATTTCTCTTACCAAAATGAGAATCACGTGCGTTTTCGTGGCAATGCATATTATCAGCAAGGAGGGTTGGGTATAGTTTTGCGCTTGATTCCTAATGCTATTTTGTCTGTCGAAGAGCTTAATTTGCCACCCATTCTAAATAACTTTACAGAGCGGACGCAAGGTTTTTTCCTATGCGTGGGCCCCGTCGGGCAAGGTAAGTCAACTACCTTGGCAGCGATGGTTAACCGTATTAATCATAACCGCACTGATCATATTGTAACGATTGAAGATCCGATAGAGTACGTCTATACACCCGATAAGAGTTCAGTTGACCAGCGAGAAATAGGAATAGATAGCCAAAGCTTTGAATCAGCTCTTCACTCAGTCTTCCGTCAAGATGTCGATGTTATATTAGTGGGTGAAATGCGAAATAGTGCCACTATTGCCACGGCGGTTACTGCCGCTGAAACTGGTCACTTAGTCCTTTCGACGCTGCATACAAATGACGCTGCTCAGACAATTAATCGTATTGTTGATTCGTTCTCTGGTGACAAGCAGGACCAGATACGAACCCAGTTAGCTGCCTCGCTCATCGGCATCTTCTCACAGCGGCTTATTCCAAGAATTGGCGGCGGTTTGGTACCAGCTTATGAACTATTAATTAACAACCATGCGGTAGCTAATTTAATTCGAGATAAGCGCGTGCATGAAATTTACTCAGTCATAGAAACCGGATTAGAGCATGGTATGATTGATATGAATCGGTCATTAGTACAGTTGGTTCAGAAAGGCGAGATTACTGCAGAAAATGCATTTTTGCACTCAGCTAATCCTAAAGGTTTAGAAAGACTTATATAAACACTATGTTATTTACCTATCAAGCCATTGATGATGCCAACACTAAACGAGAGGGAACTGTCGATGCCGTTACTGTTGAGGCGGCTATCAAAGCGGTTGAAGAACGTGGTTATACTGTTATTTCTCTCGATGAAGTAGAGAAAGGCTTCTCGCTGCTTGATTTTGAAATTAGTATATTTCAAGGTGTTTCCAATAAAGAGGTAGTGATCTTATCTCGCCAAATCGCAACGTTGTTTGAAGCTCATGTGTCTCCGCTGCGCGTCTTCCGACTACTTTCTGCCGAGATGGATAATCCAGCGTTAAAAACAATTTTGAATAAAATCGTTGAAGATTTACAAGGTGGCTCAACCATTTCTCGCGCCTTAGAAGGGCATCCTGAAGTATTTTCTAATTTCTACGTTAGTTTGGTGCGGTCGGGAGAAGAATCAGGTTCATTAGACAAGGCGTTTAGTTACCTGGCTGATTATCTGGATCGGTCGTATGAAATTGTTGCCAAGACTCGTAATGCTTTGATGTATCCGGCCTTCGTTATCAGTATATTTATTTTAGTGATGGGATTGATGTTGACCCTCGTGGTTCCAAATATCGCCACTATTTTAATTGATGCTGGACAAGAATTACCAATCTACACCAAGATCGTTATTGCTATTTCGGACTTTATGGTGTCCTTTTACCCATTAATTTTACTGACTATAAGTGGTTTGGTGGGTGGAGGTATGTATCTCATTAAGACACCGATCGGACGTCGGTATTTTGATGGACTGCTTATTTCTATGCCAGTTATTGGAACGCTTCAGAAAAAACTCATTTTAACCCGTTTCTGTGACAATATGTCCACTATGCTCAGTAGTGGTATACCAACGGTTCAGGCCTTAGAGGTCACCAGTGATGTAGTTGGAAACGTTGTTTTCAAAGAAATCATTGATGCTGCCACGGCAGATGTAAAGGCGGGGCGGTCGCTGGCCGATGCGATCGCTGAATACCCAGAAATTCCGGGCGTGCTAGCACAGATGGTAAAAGTGGGGGAAGAAACAGGAAGCCTGTCTCCAATTCTCGGTACGTTAGCTACGTTCTATCGCCGAGAGGTTGATAATGCTGTAGATACCATGATCGGGCTTATTGAGCCGATTATGATTGTTATGCTCGGCTTGGGCGTTGGTACGTTATTGGCATCAGTTTTAATGCCAATTTACAGCATGACCAGCTCTATCTAGGTATTTAGCTTCGGTTTTCCACAGTATCCTTACCGTGTTTGTCACTACAGCGTATAATGAACGTATCCACAACACCGTGGAGTTGAGTTGAATTAGTTTGCTCAGCTGGGTTTCACATTAATAAAAAAATTATAAAAAATTAAGTATGATTACATCAACTCTACGCCGCGGTTTTACACTCATCGAACTTCTCGTGGTGATCGCTATTATTGGTATTCTAGCAGCGGTAGTACTAGCCTCTTTAGGTGATGCGCGAAGTAGTGCGACTGACTCCTCAGTAAAATCCCAATTGTCGTCAATCCGAGCGCAGGCTGAAATTGTGGCTGGTAGTGCCAGTAATAATTCGTACGCAGGCGTTTGTACAAACACTGCAATCCTTGGATTACGAAATCTGACGAGCGCTACAAACACTGTCGTTGACGGATGTGTTAGTACTGCTAACGGATGGATGGTCTATAAAGCACTGACAGCCAGTAACCGCAGTTGGTGTGTAGATAGCAATGGAGCTTCCAGGCAAATCGCTCGCCCTAGTACAGCGCTTACTGGTACTACGTGCCCGGCTGCAGTTTAATACGCATACTTTGCAATTTATATACAAAAGCGGCCTATGGCCGCTTTTGTATATAAAATAACAATAGCTAGATTTTCTTGATGAAGTCTGCGGGTTGCTGCAGTGTCGTTGGGTAATTTCATGCATATACATTCTCTACCGTTTTTTCTATATTCCTTGGTTATCCACAACACTTACCTCCAGTCTGTCGTAACGGCGTATAATGAATGTATCCACAACACCGTGGAGTTGTGTTAATTGAGATACTCAGCTGATATCTTAATCTGTGCACAAATATTAAAAATTATAAAAAATTAAGTATGATTACATCAACTCTACGCCGCGGTTTTACACTCATCGAACTTCTCGTGGTGATCGCTATTATTGGTATTCTAGCAGCGGTAGTACTAGCCTCTTTAGGTGATGCGCGAAGTAGTGCGACTGACTCCTCAGTAAAATCCCAATT
>Ga0136601_1000861_pt1 | contig 11322 bp, 22 predicted proteins | sample AntRauMFilla2699_FD_181020 | JGI IMG/M metagenome (GOLD analysis project Ga0136601, IMG submission 181020) | Saline lake microbial communities from Rauer Islands, Antarctica - Metagenome Filla 2 #699 | ecosystem: Environmental > Aquatic > Non-marine Saline and Alkaline > Saline | place... | reverse complement strand
AGGCCTTAGCAATGCAGACCTTAGCGATGCAGACCTTAGCGGTGCAAACCTTCGCGGTGCAGACCTTAGTGAATGCCCCGTAAAAATTAAAGACATTCACAAAACCGTCTACGCCGCCGCATCAAAAGAGGGTGTGCTTGATATGCAAAATTGGCACTGCGGCACATCACATTGCCGCGCCGGATGGGTTGTTGAGTTGGCGGGAGAGGGCGGTAAAGCCCTTGAGCGGGCAATAGGAACATCTGCTGCTGCTGTAATGATATATATGGCTAGTGATCCGAAGTTAGAGAAAGTGCCAGACTTTTACGCCTCAAACGAAGACGCATTAGAAGATATGAAGCGTTTAGCGGGGGCGAAATAATGAGCGACGAACAAGTAAATCACCCATCCTATTATGGTGGTGTTGATAATCCATACGAAACAATCAAGGTAATTGAGGCATGGGGGTTAAACTTCAATCTCGGTAATACTGTTAAATATATCAGTAGGGCCGATAAGAAGGAAAATAACGTGCAAGATCTGGAAAAAGCGGCATGGTATCTTGATCGTGAAATTAGACGATTGAAGGGTATGCCTGATCCAAATCAAAATGAAATGTTCACTGGTGAAGAAAGGTAATTGTTATGACTGAAGAAAAGAAAGTTTTAGATCATGGGTTTATACGCCTGGTTGACCATATGGGTAATGATCTCAGCATCGTTCGGAACGCTCGTGTGTCATATGATGCCGATTGCGCCGGTAGCAGTTGCGGCATTTGAAAAACACACCTTAAAGCAAGGATCTGAACGATGAGTGATAACGTAGTGAAAATGGATTTTGTCAAGTGGAATAAAATGCAACCTGTATATTTTCCGACATGGGTGTGGCAAGAACTCTCTAAAAAATTTCCAAGCCAATACAAAATGTTCTTACCAATCTACCAGGGCCAGAAGGTATTGTTGACATGAGTTCCCACCGTTTGAAATCCGGTCAGATTAATTTTGAAAACACCGGTTATTCCGGCTCATATGCCTGTGTTGTGATTAGAGATGGTGTGTTTCATAACCTGACCGGCGACCTCAAACAAATACTGATCAAAGCCCTCAACGGGCCGGATACTGCTCAAGCGGAATCTGAAACAACTAATCTGGAGGATATGTTTTGACTTGGAATTTTAATATGAGTGATGCGCCAGAAGATAAACCAGTAATTGCTGCGTCAATCTGTGGTGTTGTCACAAAATCAAAATGGCTTGGTGATCGCTGGAATATGTTTACAAAAGATGTTCCACCGGTTGCATGGCAGATATGGCCTGATCACCCAAATCCTAAAATGGAAAAAGAAACTAAAGTCAAGAATGAAAATTTTGATAATATGTTCGATTAGGTGTGGACAAACCCAATAATGAAGGTTATAACCAAAGAATGAAAGTTCCTAGCAAAAAAGAATTCACTGACCACATACAAAAACACCTCGAAGAAACAGGTGAGAAACCCTCTTCGTTTGGTCGTCGTGTACTCGGTGACAGTGGTGCAATACCAAGGTTAATTGTTAAAGATGGTACAGATCCACGCTTGTCAACAATGCATAAGATTTTAAAAGCTATCGAAAAGGCCACAAAAGATGTTATTGGCTCTTGATTTAGGCACAAAAACAGGTTTCGCTACACACAGTAATGGTAACATTTCCATTGGTGTTGCAAACTTTGCTAATGATCGTTTTTCCGGTGGTGGTATGCGCTATTTGAAGTTCGAAAAATGGCTCGATACATTGCCTGTTCCGGCCCAAGTGGTGTTTGAAGAGGTTCGTCGTCATCGTGGCACTGATGCTGCACATGTCTATGGTGGTCTAATGGCTGTATTGACAAAGTGGTGCGAATCAAAAGAGATACCGTATGCTGGTGTTCCGGTGGGTACGATTAAGAAGAGTTGGACAGGTAACGGTAGTGCCGGTAAGAACCTGATGATTGAAGAGTGTAAGAAACGCGGATTTAAACCCGCAGATGATAATGAGGCCGATGCAATCGCATTGTTGCATTACTGGATGGACCAGGGCTTCGTGAAAGATGATTTAGATGCAATGCTTGACTGATATTACTGACCTTAATGAATTACTGAGAGAAATGACTAAAAATGCAACACGAACCCGATCTATTCCCCTATCAAATTGAAGGCTCAAAGTTCCTCGCAAGTCGTGATAATGCGGCCTTGTTCGATGGTATGCGCCTCGGTAAGACGCGCCAGTTCCTAAAGGCCGGTAAAATCATTGGCGCTGAAACCATAGCGGTTGTTGCTAAGGCATCTGGTGTCTATGTTTGGGAACAAGAGTCACTTGAGTGGGGTTTTAATCCGGTGATCTTGAAACCCAAGGATAAACCGTTACCTGGTCGGTTTAATATTTTCTCATACAACGCTTTGATCAGCGATCTTCATCAAGAGCTTATGTCGGCCCGTTTCGACCTGGTTGGTGGTGATGAGAGTGACGCATTCAAGAACACCAAGGCAAAGCGAACAAAAGCCTTCTACGGGCCGAAAATGGTCAGAGATGGTGGTCTTGTTTCACGCGCTAAAAAAACATGGGTGATGACCGGTACACCGGTGCTCAATGACCCATCTGAATTATATCCCATGTGCCGCGCATTATTTCCTGATGCGATCATGAAATCCAATGACATGCCAATGTCATATTGGGATTTTGTCAGCAGATATTGTGTGACAGTTGATAATGGTTTCGGTCTGAAAATAACTGGTGGTAAAAATCTATCTAAGCTGCGCGATCAGTTGCGCGGTCGTATTCTTAGGCGCACCAAAGAACAGGTGTGGACTGAGTGGAAAGAACCTTTGGTTTCAATGCTGCCTGTCACCGGCAATGTTGGCTCGATACCTTCTGAGGAAATGGACGCTGTTCGCAAAGCACTGGCATCATCTGACATAGTTAAAGCATTGCAGAGCGTGGCGGTACAAGCACCTACCCTCAGAAGGTTGACCGGCCTTGCAAAAGTGAAAGGTGTCTGTGATTGGATTGACGACAATATCGACCAGTCCGGCAAGATAATCGTATTCGCACACCACAAAGAGGTGATCGCTGAAGTTAAGAAAAAAATGAAACATAAATATGTCGAAATTATTGGTGGCATGTCTTCCGAACAGAAACATAATGCTTACACAGCGTTCCAGGAAGACCCATCGGTTAAAATATTCATCGGGCAGAACCAGGCAGCGCGTGATAGTATCCCGCTTTGGAAAGGCTCGACCACCATTTCCATTGAACCCGATTGGGTTCCTGGAAACAACGATCAAATGATGGATCGTATGTCTCACTTCTCAAAGAAAGAACCATGTGTTTGTTATTACGCAACACTTGTCGGTTCGATTGATGAGGATATTCAAAAAGCTAATGTTCGCAAGCGTCAAATCACTGGTGAACTTGGTTTAAATTAAACCCTAAAGGAGAAAACTAAAATGGCTATCCAACTTATTATCACAGGTGATCACATCACAGATGTTTTTGCTGAAATTACAAACTTTGCTGCTGCTATCGGTGATGGTGAAGTAAATCATGTTGTGAGCATGGAATACGAGACACCAAAAACCAAGGATGTTCAGAATACTGAAGCACCTGAAGAAAAAGAAGAGCCAAAACCAAAGAAACTGACCGTTAAAGAACAAGAAGCAGCGGTTGAGGAAATGATCGAAGCTGGTGAAATTGACGATGATAAATTCGAACTTCTAACTAAGGGTCGTCAAAAACAGGTTGATGAGGCTCTTAAAGAAGGTTCAGTAAATCATGACGCGCCAGATGATGACCTCACAGACATGTTCGATGATGACGAAACACCTGAAGAAGTTACATCTGATATGATCCGTGAAAAGATGGGTTCTCTTGGTAAAGATAAAGATGGTAATCCTGTTCAAGAAAACCTTCTTAAAATCCGTGACATTCTGACCAATTATGTACCAAAAGGCGAAGATGTAAAAGTTGGTAAAATTCCACAAAATAAACTATCTGAAGTTTATGCCGAACTTAACGCAATGAAAGCATAATCATGACCTCAGTCGATGTAGATTTTGATTATGTCGATGTTGACAAGGAAACGAAACACGCACATTTCATTGTATTCGAACAAGGGTTCGATGAGGTGTCGTGTTTCCTTCCGAAGTCGCAGGTTGAAATAGATCACGATAATAAGGTGGTCACAATGCCAGAATGGTTGGCAACAGAGAAAGAATTAATATGATTGGTGATTATAGAATAATGTCAATGACCCCGTACAACGGATTTTTAATGTTCTTAGATGAAAAAGGTAGTGTTTTTCAGGGTTATTATAGTGACGAAAGTGGTTGGAAGTTTACCCAGGTTGTAGGAAGAGGATAAAAATAATGAGTAATAACATGACAGAAGCATATGCAACATTGACAAGGGTTCACGCTCATATTTCAGGGTTGACAGAATTAACAGATGAACAATTGGAAAGTGATTTTGAAATCTTACGAAGTGCAATCCCTTTTGAGCAGAAAGACATTATCCAGGTACAATCACAAGGTGTTGCTTTTGGCGATAATGTTTGGTTTTCCCACCAGCAAATTGCGGGTATTGAAGTTGATGATAAAGATATGAATAAACCTTTAAAACCAAGGGGTATTATTGAAAAAAACTATGTTGATTTTATTTCTCGCCAGTTAAATAAAGGTAAAATATGATGAGTAGTCACAGCCTTAATTCCCCATCAAGTTTTTCAAGACGCATAAATTGTCCTGGTTCTGCAAACATGGAGCGCGATCTACCAAATGAAACCAGCCCATATGCGGCTGAGGGTACGGCTGCACACGCACTTGGTGAAAAATGCTTACTTGAAAATAAAGAGCCATCTGAATTTGAGGGTGAGATCATCATAAACGATGATGGCACTGAATTTGAAGTTGATGCTGACATGATCGAAGCGGTTGATGTTTATATTGACCATTGTAAGCCGTTAATGGGTGATCATCTCATCGAATATAAATTCCCCCTACCCTTCCTTGGGCCGGATGAGAAAGGTACATCGGATTTCACTGCTCTTAATGAGCGAATATTACATGTGACAGATTATAAACATGGTCGTGGTGTGCCGGTCGATGCTATCGGGAATATTCAAGGTCTTTGTTACGGCCTTGGTGCCGCAAAATACTTCGATAAAGAAGAATGGGATATTCTACGGATTACGATTGTTCAACCACGTGCTTATCATGATGATGGACCGGTAAGATCATGGGATGTGCCACGCGCCGAACTCATGGATTACATGATTAATTTTGCGTATCATGCCAAGGCCACTGAGAGTGAAGACGCTGAGTTGAAAGTTGGTGACTGGTGCCGTTTCTGTAAAGCCAAACCGACATGTCCTGCACAGCTTAAATTTGTTGAAGATGCAATGGAAATGGATTTCAATGAACCGACATCAAAACCTATCCCTATTAACCTGCTGAGTGATGCACAAATTGTGGATATGGTGTTTAATAGGATCAAATTGATCGAGCAATGGTGTGCATCATTAAAAGATCACGCACAGAGCCGCGCTGAGGCAGGTAATGCTCTTCCAGGCACCAAGCTGGTCGCAACACGTGCTGTACGCATGTGGAAGGATAAGGGGCAAGCCGAGAAGGCTCTGAAAACTAAATATGGTGATAAAATTTACAAGATCTCCAAAAAAGAGTTTTTAAGTGCACCACAGGTTGAGAAAGCTGTTGGTAAAAAAGAATTCGAGAATATAGCGTTCCTGGTTGATAAAGTTTCGACTGGTGTGACACTTGTTCCTGAATCGGACAGACGAGAGAATGTCCGTCCATCCGTAGAAGATGAATTCTCGGATTTTAGCTAGAAGGATGAAAAATGGTTGATAATCAACATCAAAAAATTAAAGGCTATAGAGATTTGTCAGAGGAAGAAATTGCTCTGATGAACGAAGCGAAGGAACTTTCCATTAAGGTTGGTGAATTCGTGGATAAAGTCCAATCCAAGGTGTCCGGTGATGATCTTAGTATCACTATTGATCCACGTTGGTTGGCAATCGGTCGAACCGATCTTCAGACAGGGTTTATGGCCCTAATCAGATCAATCGCAAGACCGACAACATTTTAATGAAAAACTGAAAAGGACTGAAAAAATGACTACAGATATGAAAACATGCCATGTTGCTAAATCCGGTAACATTATCACAGCAAAAGGTCGTGCTTCTTACGCACAATATCTTTTGGAACCACAAGAAAACCAGAACGGTAAACTCAAATACAATTTGAGCCTCCTAGTTCCAAAAGATCACAACCTCGGTGTTCTGAAGAAGAAAATGGCTAAAATCGCACTTGAGAAATTGGATGGTGATGAGAAACGTGCGAAGAGCCTCGTTAATAAGCGTTTCCTTGATCCTAATGATCTACCTAATGGTGGTAAACCAGCCGGTGAAGAATTTGAAGGTTGGGTCTTGATCCGAGCATCTTCAGATTATAAACCAAAATTCGCCTATGCTAACGGTAAGGCGATTCCTGATGAAGAACTCAAGAATGAGGTCTATTCTGGTCGTTGGGTTCGCGCCACATTGAACCCTTACTGGTCAGCGAATAAAGAAAACCCTGGTGTATTCCTTGGTCTTCAAAACATCCAGCTTCTCGATCACGATGAGAACCTTGGTGTTGCTATTCCTGATGCTGAAGACGAGTTTGACGCTATTGAAGGTGCTGAGGAAGTAGAAGCCGGTTCTTCTGTTTCTGATGGTGATGTTGACAGCATGTTCGACGACTAACCCCTACGGGCCGAATTCTCTCCTAAATTGTTCGGCCCGTTTCTTTTAAGAGGATTACCATGGAAAATATACCAATAATCGGTCAGGTTACTGATCAGAAGTTAATCATCAGTTTTAAAAAGCGTGACATCGGCGAGGGTGATATTTCATTCGATTTTGATCCACCGATCCTTGAAGCGATTTCACCGGAACAACGTGCCGCAGTGAATGTTGCAAATCAGATGATAAAGGTCTTCGGCTTAGATCAAACAGAGAAACAAAATGCAGAAGGAAGTGGAAATGTCCAGTGATGAGATACCAGTCGGCGGCAATGCCGGTGCAAGATTAAAATCCTTTGTTGAGCGTGTTATCAGGCTCGAAGAAGAAAAGAAGGATCTCGGTGAAGATGTCAAGGAAGTATATTCCGAGGCCAAAGGTGTCGGTTTTGACACGAAAATCCTTCGTAAAGTTGTTAAACGCGCTCAAATGGATGCTGAAAAACGTCGTGAAGAAGATGATCTTCTCAGCATGTACGAAGACGCAATTGGTAGCTTGCAGGAGATGATGGAATGAATGTACTCGAACGCGCCAATGAAATTATCAAGGTTGTCGGCAACACCAGAGCATCAGGATTCAATTGACGATGTTGCAGGTTATGCGTGGTGCCTGGATGAAGTCACTCAGGTCATTAATGGTGTGGATGTCGAAGTATGACCTGTGCCAAGAAAGTCATGAGATGTTTAATTATTAAAAACACTCGCATTTTTGAGGGTACAAATGATTGTTTGAACCCTCAACCTTCTTGCCCTCGTGCGCCCCATAGGCGAGAGAGATTATGGTTTGTGGCCAACATGCATGGCAACAGCAGCGATGAGCGACAATGTGGAAACGGTATTGAGGAACGTGGAGAAGTGCGGGTACAAGGCGCGGCTGGAACAAGCAGTAGCACTATGGGCGACACCAGCGGTCAGGGATTACAAGGATACGGGCGACCTGAGCAAGAGTTTTGTTCGGAAGGATGGGAAGCTCAGGAACGACACTCTTGGGAGACAGGCGTATGGATCGACTGCCCAGACGGGAAGCAAAGGCTCGTTGAACCCCGAATTCCCTTGTTGGTTGATGGGTATCCCGAGCGCGTGGGTATCATCCATTGTGCAGGGGATGCAATCGTGCCACAAGTCGCGGCAGAATTCATCAAAGCATTCGTTGAATCTTGAGGACATGTTATGAAAGATCTAATATACGATATTGAAACTTATCCTAATGTGTTTTCTATCACATTTATGAACACCACGAATGGTAAAATCAAAGTGTTCGAAATGTCTGAATTCCGCAATGATTGGGATGCATTTAAAAAATTCGCAATGAATTGCTCGAATGGTTTCGCCAGATGGGTCGGTTTCAATAATTACTACTTTGATTACCCTGTCATCCACTTCATGATGCAGAACTTCAAACAGGGTAAAACCGATGGGAAGAAACTGGCGAAAGCTGCATATGATAAGGCTCAAAGGCTCATAAAATGTAGTAAGGATGAGAAATTCAGTCAGATTATCTGGGATAATAACCAACTTGTACAGCAAGTCGATTTATTTCGTATTCATCACTTTGATAATCCAAGCCGTAGCACGTCGCTGAAGGTGCTTGAGTTTAACATGCGCTCTGATAGGGTCGAGGATCTTCCATTCGATTACACGAAGCCGGTGAGCGAAAAGCAGAAGGAAATATTGATCGAGTACAACATCCATGATGTGCGCGAGACATATAAATTCTATAAATTATCTGCCGATATGATCGCTTTTCGTGAAAAATTGACAGCCAAATATGATAAGAACTTCTTAAACCATAATGATACAAAAATCGGTAAAGATTACTTTATCATGGAGCTTGAGAAGGCCGGTATTAAGTGCTACACGTTTGGTGAAGAGGGTCGTAAACCGGTGCAAACGAAGCGTGACAAGATTCGCATTCGTGATGTTATTTTCCCTTATATCGAGTTTGAAAGACCGGAATTTAACGAGGTTTTAAAGTGGCTCAAAAGACAGGAAATCACCGAAACAAAGGGTGTTTTCACTGAAATCGAGGATCTGGGTGGTCTTGAGCAATATGCCAATCTGAAAAAAGTCAAAGGTAAAGTGAAGAACCTGAATTGCATCGTGGATGGGTTCCAGTTTGATTTCGGCACCGGTGGTATTCACGGCTCTGTTGAAGCCACCGTCGTGACAGAAGATGAAAAACACGCGATCCTGGATTACGATGTTACATCTCTTTATCCGCGAGTTGGTATTGTGAATGAGGCATTTCCTAAGCACTTAACAAAGAAATTCTGCCCGATTTATAACCGGTTATTTGAAGACCGGATGGAATACCCAAAGGGTACACCTGAGAATGCAATGCTTAAATTGGCTCTAAATGGTGTATATGGTGATAGTAATAACCCATACAGCCCGTTCTATGATCCACAATACACAATGACGATCACAATGAATGGTCAGCTTATGCTCTGCATGCTTGCTGAACAAATGATGAAAATAGAGGGTCTTCAGCTTATCCAGATCAACACCGATGGTGTAACGGTCAGGGTTCCGAGAGACAGGATCGACGATGTTGAGGCGATCAATGCTGCGTGGATGAAAACAACAATGCTTACCCTCGAACGGGCCGATTATAAGGCAATGTTCATTCGTGATGTGAATAATTATATTGGCCAATATACAGATGGTGAATTGAAGAGAAAAGGCGCATATGAGTATGAAATCGACTGGCATCAGAATCATTCATCTCTGGTTATCCAGAAAGCTGTTGAAGCCCATTTAATTCATAATAAACCAGTTGAAGAATCCATATTAGATCATGATGATATTTTTGATTTCATGCTCAGGATTAAAGTGCCTAAGAATTCACGCCTTGAATGGGGTGGTGATGAGATCCAGAATACAACCAGGTACTTTATGAGCACCGATGGTAAACCAATGGTTAAAATTATGCCACCATTACCGAAACAGGTGAAAGAAGATCCGAACGCACCGGAACGCTACTTCAGACAACATGTGAGGGGTAAAAACGATCAATGGGGTGTTACACCAATGAATACAATGGGTCATGTTGAAAACATCGACCATGAGTGGTACATATTGGAGGCTAAAAAACTCATAGATCCTCTTTATTCTGGACTGCTTGATGGCATGATGGCATAATAAAATCTAATTTTCTTGAAGGAGATAATCATGCCAAGAAACGAAAATCATAACTACGGTGTCTACCCCGGTATTCCAGAAGGTATTGAAAACATCGGTTTGAGTGACGAAAATGTCTATACTGGTGTCAAGGCATTCATTTGTGATGCTGATGGAACATTGGCTGTGAAGATGAACGATGGTAGTGAGGGTACAATACCTGTTTTAGCCGGATTACAATATTCAGGCGACATCACGCTCTTCAAGAGCACAGGCACAACCGGTGTAACGGCTGTTACAGTCTTTTATTAAGGGGTTATCATGCGTGTTGGTGTAGGATTAAAAACAGGTACTCAGAAGATCTCTGGTGGGATTAGTTCCACTATTCAGCAGATTGTGCAAGGTACATTTCTTGATTTTGACTTCTCTAAGTCGCAAACCTATCCTGGTTCTGGTCAAATAATTACAGATATTATTAGTGGTATTACGGCTACACTTGGCGCGAATGATGGTGTCGCTGCTGATGATCCAACATTCTCAAGTGGTGCCTTGGTTTTTAATGGATCTCAATTCTGCCTTACACAATCAAATCCTGATGAAATTAATGATTTATTCAACCCTGCCGCAAACGACTTTGCTGTTGTAACAGTCGCATTCAAATCACCAGATGCCTTTAACGCGACCGGTCATTTACTTGGTGCATACGGGAATGGTGGATCATATGTGAATGGTTGGCGCATTCAATCTCTTCTGACAAGTGGCACACTGAGGTTCACACAAGAGGGTGGTGATACGACTGCTGGAAATCAGAGTATAGCCGGAATAATAGCAGATACGAATCACACATTGACCCTCCAAGCAGATTTACAAAATAACATATTTTATGTCAGCCTTGATGGTGACGAATTTGGCGCTGGTGTTGCTTATGTATTCAATGATTATGACGCAGATGCAGATGGCCCACTGGCACTCGGTGGTTTATCAAACGGTGCCGATAAAATCGCAGCAGGTTTTGAATTATATCGTGTAGCACTCGCAATCACTGATGGGCTGTTAAATGATACACAGGCTTTAGCCATCCACAACCAGCTTGTTTCCGATCATTCCTTATCATAGAGTTGATTTAGACAACTCATCTTCCAGTGATCCCATACTGATGTGACCATAGGTCTTCTGTATCGTTGTAGGGTTGTCACCGAGCAACCTTGCGACCGAATATATACTTACACCATCCTCAAGTAAATGAGTGGCCCTGGAATGCCTCAGAATGTGCGGTGTGATCTTACCGGCTGGACGACCATCACGATCACCAACAGTTAATAAATCGGCCCGTTTCAGTGTTTTGGTGAACAAATACAATAAGTCTTTATCCGATCCGAGCACGAACTCATTTTCCCGATTGTTATATAATTC
>Ga0136601_1000860_pt1 | contig 11327 bp, 17 predicted proteins | sample AntRauMFilla2699_FD_181020 | JGI IMG/M metagenome (GOLD analysis project Ga0136601, IMG submission 181020) | Saline lake microbial communities from Rauer Islands, Antarctica - Metagenome Filla 2 #699 | ecosystem: Environmental > Aquatic > Non-marine Saline and Alkaline > Saline | place... | reverse complement strand
GTCGGCGAGAGGCGTGCTCTTCAGTCCTGACAAGAAGCCTGAAGGCAACGACTGGCAGAAGCGGGTTCTGGAGAGGGCACGCGCCTTTGTTGGAGACATGCAGACGAAAGCACGCCAAATGTATGGCCCCCGCCCGACCCGTGGCCCCAGCGGAGTACCTGGGGGCATGGACACACCCCCCAAGAAAGCTGGCTACTACCTCCGCGAGATCAAGCGTGGAGTGTTGGGTGAACCCTCGAAAATCCGAGAGGAGCTAGAGGAGCTGGAAGACGCTCTGGAGCAGGGGGTGCGCATCAGGGCACTGGTCGAGATGTCAGATCTGTACGGGGCCCTTGCTGCTTGCGCTGAGACCCATGGAGTCACCATGGAAGACCTCCGCGCCATGCACGAAGTGACGGCCCGAGCTTTCAAGAATGGGAGACGGTGATGTTCGGGAGCCCGCAGCCCATCCACTGGGATCGTCTCGCACGTGCTGTGGAGTTCTACAGGCACATGGGCTTCAGGTACGTCGAAGTGCCTTGGGCAGTGACTCCCTCGGTGACGAAGCTCACGTTGCCGGCTGGCATCGAGTCTTTCCATGTCGGTGAGCGCGACCTCATCGGGTCCGCAGAGCAGGGGCTCCTCCAGCTCATCAAGGCTGGGTTCCTCCCCCCTGGGAAGTACGTTGCTTGCTCTCCGTGCTTCCGCAACGAACGGTAGCTCGACGACCTCCACCAACACCGGTTCATGAAGGTGGAGTTGATCGACACCAGCTCGGATCAAGATCTCCGGGAGCTGTTGTCCTTCGCGAGACACTTCTTCAGCATGGAGGGTGCCGAGGTGGTTGAGACCTTGCAGACAGACTCTCGGAACCCGGCATGGCCCCAGATTGATCTGGAGTGGGGCGGCATCGAGCTAGGCTCCTACGGGACCCGCACCATTGATGGGCTGACGTGGACCTACGGCACGGGGGTGTCGGAGCCCAGGTTCAGCCACGTCACCGAGCTTGTAGCTCGGTCTTGAAGGCGCTGAACGTCTCGAAGACCATGGTTTCCACATCGTTGTCCAGCTCATCACAGATCGCCTCCGCCAGCTCCTTGCTGTTGAGCCGAGAGTCCACGTCAGCCTCATCGCCCTCGAATGAGCCTGTGAGCCCGCCACACCCGCTCTTGATCATCTTCCTCAGCCCCTTCACATCGAGAACTGGGAACAAGAGCCCCGGGGTTTCGAGTTTCAGCTCGGGCACATCCTCTGCGAACATCTCGATGTCGTCCGGACGGGTCAGATGCGACAGCACGACTCCCCCGGGGTTCTCGCAGTAGTTGCATGGTGTGTACAGATGGATGGCGTACACGGAGCCGTCTGGCCCCGGGATCTTCCAGTCCGGTGGGATATCAGAACAGCCGCACATGCCCATAGGCACCTCCTCATCGACCGCTACCCCATCCCGCCCCTCAACAGACCTAGTCCCCGAACATCACGTCCCAGGGCATTCCTTCCTGGGGCTTGGGCTTCAACGTCTTTGGATCGAGCCCAGAGCAGAGGATGATCTCATCACATCCGTAGCAGCGCGCGAGCTGCTGCTTCTTGTGCGGGGTGTTCGCATAGGCGTCTTGCAAACAGCCATCGCAGTAGAACTCGGTCGATCCGTCGATCATATCTGAAGCCAGCGCGTCAGCATCGGGTAGGTCTTGGTGGTCGTCATACCACCCGCCTGAAGGCCATTGATGCCGTAGTGGGAGCACGCTTCCAACATCAGGTGTACCTCCTCCCCGCCACCATTGTACGCCTTCACATCCTCGGTGAAGCACCGCTCGGGGTCTCCACCGGACGCAAGCATGGCAGCGTAGGACCACGCGATGGCCTCGCACTCCCCCATCTGGAGGATGCCACGGATGACCGGGTCCTCGGTGTAGTCCGGCCTCATCAAGGGGTTGTCTTCGAGGTACGCGTTGAGGGCCTCGTCGAAAGGGGTCGTCTCGACGGGCTCGAAGTCGTAGCTTTTGGGCACGAGGTGGCGGAACATGGAGGGGATGATCGCAAGGTGTCCCGCCTCGTGGAACAGATCGCCGGGGTAGCGAAGGTCCTCCAGGTTGTACATCAACGTTCCCCCCTCGATCCACACACCTGGGAGAAAGGACTTGGCGCGCTCCCCCGTGCGACGCAGGGGGATGCCGATGCGGTGCAGGAACAACAGAGCCCGTTCAACACGGGTGATGTCTTCGGAGTTCTGCATCAGTACGAGCTTCGCAGTGCGATCATCCCACCCGACAGGAGCTTCTGGCGCGAGATGCATTCTGCCCCCTGCTTGTACTCCAGCGAGAAGACAGCCTCGTTGAGCACGCCTGTCGGGACCACAGCTGTCACGTCATTGGGTCCGAGCAGGTCCCCCCAGACGGGGCAGGTGACGTTGGGGCCGTGAGCGACGATGTAGAGTGGGTTTCCGTCGCCGTCACCGTCTTCCCAGACCCACTTGGGGTTCTGTTCGGTGATGCCTGTGGCTACGGGTGGGTTGAAGAGTCGGGTCTGTTCCAAGGTGGCCTCCTATGTGTATAGGCTGCACTACGCGCGGGAAGCTCAACCCGAACCCCCAGATCAGTAGTTCTTCTTCCGGAAGCCCGAGCGGGCCCCCAAACCCATGCGGATGCTACCTTGCTGTACAGGAGGTGTCGGAGGGGCGACCTCCCGCAATGTGACCCAGACCTCAACGAACATGGTGGCCACTCGGAACTCTGGTATGGGAGCAACGACCGCTTGGCCTTGGTCGTTGGCGACACGGCCTTTGACAGGCCCCACGACAATCGCTTGTCCCTGATCGTTTGCGACGCGGGCCTTGGCCAAGCCGATGACGATAGCTTGGCCTTGGTCATGTGCGACGCGGCCGTAATCAGCCATGTGGAACCTCCCTCACCATCAGGCGAACTTGATGCCGGACTTGGCGGCGTTCACCGTTGTCTCTGTCCAGTTGTACGTGACGTTTCCATCCACAGTGGCGTCGGTGATGTCGCCTGCGACGGTGATGTCGGTGTTTGGAGAGGAGAACGTGGTGGAGGCGACCACGTAGGTGCCGTCGTTGCCTGTGGACCCCGTGATCTCAATGAAGCTGTTGTCCACGATAATGGCTGTCAGGTCCCCCGCGATGGCGACGGTGTCCGAGCCCGTGTCGACCGCAGCGACTGCGGTGCTCGTGTTGGGGTCAGTGAGCCACATCCCCTGCACCTCTTCGTAGGTGGCTGCGGCTCCTAGAGTGATCGCCGTTTGGCGATCGGTTGTCGCACCTGATTTGATCCCCATTTGCGCTGTGGTGATGGTGCCATCCCTTGCCACATAGGAGTTGTGCCCCAGCATCACCACGCGGCTGAAGGTGCTGGGGAGAGCTTCCAGGTCGTAGAAGTCCTCGGCCGTGACCAAAGTCTCGTTGTAGTCCGTGGTTGAGGGAGGCACTTCGTCGACCATAGCGAAGTTGTCGACTCCTGTAGAGGGCGTCAGGGCCGTCACATCATCCCCATCAGGGGCCAGCGGCACGATGTAGCACTCATCCAGACGACCCTCCTCTTCCGTCGTGACGATGATGTCGTCATAGTAGAGGTCCTGGTTGTTGGCTGACCACCGAACACTCTGCCATCCGGGAGTCGCGGTATCTTGGAGATCCCCCGTGTAGGACACGATCAGCGCCCCGTTGAACCAGACCTCGCACGACCCCGAGTTGTCTGCGTGCATGTAGATGGCCACCCAATGGGCGCTGGCGGTATTCAGGATGATCGTGGAGGTGGCGACCACGGTGTTGTTCCCCTACGGATCTGAATGAGACCTTGGTTGCCGAAGAGCACCACAGCGTTTGAGGCGTTTGTGCCGGGCTCAAAAAACTGGAGGAACAAGGTTGGCCACGTGGGAGAGCCGTCAGCCTCAGCCTGCACCCAGAAATGGAGCCATCTCCCGTCCGCAGATGCGAATGTCGGCGACGTGGCCCCATCATCAATGTACATGGAATAAGACCCACCTTCCCCGTCGAACCCTTGGTGGACTTGGTCGGTGGCCACAAAGGAGAAGGGGCTGAAGTCCCAACCGGTCAAGGTGTAGTAGTCTTTGGATCCGGCCTCGAAGCCGCAGGAGAACAAGGGCATAGGAAGCTCCTAAATGGTGGTTTTCAAACCCACGCTCAGGTCCTTGAGGTCGGACTCAGTCCAAGCGGAGGCTGTGTCAGGGTTCTCAGCAAAGAACTCCGAGTTGTGGCTGTAGCCAGGAGAGAGGTTGATGGTGTCAGAAGATCCCGTGGTTGATCCCGAGCGGACCGAGAGCTGCACGTTGTTCCCTGCATCATCAGCCTGCCCCTGCCTCCCCAAGACAGCGTGTACGACCACTCCGTAAACGCTATCAACGTAGGCGTTCAGGCGTGTGGTGTACAGGTCCTCGTCGCCCGCACCAACAGATTGGTTGTAGGTGGTGGTATCTATGAGGTTCTCAGCCACATTCTGCCAGTTGGTGCCGGCACTGGGGGTCATGTCCGTTGTGGTCCCATTCCCTGTGATGGGTTGGAGGATGCCGTAGTATTCTTCAGCGAGACGGCCCTCAGCGAGACTCGTGATGACAACATCGTCGACGAAGTGGTCATCACCGAACCATTGGACTTGATCAAAGCCTGGGTTGCCCGTCCGTAGGAAGTCGACCCCGCTGACAGAGACCCAGAGCACCCCGTCCAGGTAGACTTGACACAAGCCATCGGGACTGTTTTGGGTGACGGCCTCAATCTCCAACCACCATCCTTTGGTGTTGTCGAGTGTGAGGGTGGAGGTGGCAAGAACGGTGTTGCCTCGACGGATCAAGATTTTCCCGCCGTTGCCGTCGCTCTGGAAGAGAACGTTTCCCTGGTTGGTCCCGCCTCCCCTGAAATAGAAGACCATGTCGGAAGAGCTGGTGGGGACCTCCCGCACCCCAAGCGGTCCTATGAGCAGCAGCCCCGCTCAGCCCGTCGAAAGAGCCGAAGAACCACCCTTTTTGAACGTAGCAGTCCAAATCGTTGTACTCGAACCCTTCGACGAGCACAGGCATCAGTAAACCTCCGCCTCGGAGGGCGCTCGCCCGTAAAAAGTCTCGAAGTGGTCTTTCGCTTCTTGCAAGGTGAGGTTCGACCACCCAGCTACCGTGACCGCCTCACCGGTCCCGACAAGACAGGTCGTGGGTGCTTCTGGGGGATCATAGGCATGAACGCGTGCCATCCCTTGTCGAACACCTCGACACCCGCCGGTTCGACAGGGGTGGGTCCCATCTGTGGACTCCGGATCTTCTGAGGCGTTGTGCGCAGGTGCGGTGTACCAATGAGCCATCTTCTACCTCCCTCAAACAGTGAGACGTTGTGAACGGAGGCTGTAGTCCCCTTGGAAGTTTTGATCTGCCGTCACGCCGATGCGGCAGTAACCGCCCCGCTTCGGGTAGCTGAGGTGGATGCCATTGCCCGCAACCAGCTCTCCTCCGATCGTCGTGAACTTCGCCGTGTAGACTTTTCCGTTGAAGGTTCCGTCCGTCTGGTTAGCGATATCGAAGTCGGAGAGCTGGTAGTAGTCCCCTGTGCCGAACGGGACGGTAGACCCATCATCTGACCAAGCAATGACGACCGTGACCTCCGTGACTGTTCCCAAGGTGTCCGGGAGAAAGAAGACGGCCAACTCGTTGTGGTCTCTCAGGTTGATGGAGTCTGACCACTTGACGCCGGTGGTGAAAGCCCCACTGGCTTCAATTTCGGTGGAGCTTGCGTCTGATCTTAGTAGGCCACTCATGGGTACGAACTCCAGTGCTGTGCTTCCGATGGTGATAGCACCTGTCGTCCGCAGTAGAAACTTGCTGCCACCATTCAGGTCGCCCTCTTGGACGTACACCTCGTTCCCTGCCTCGATGAGGTCAGAGGTGGCGTCGTCGAAGTCCACGGCACGAGCCCACACACCATCAGATCCGGTGCCTACCGTTGTCACGGTGTAGACGCCGTTCTTGGGGTCGGCATCCAGACTGTCCTGGTGCCAGACCAAGATGCGGTCATTGACCGCTACTGAGACACCGTCGACAGCATCGGGAGCACCCGCAGCAAGGTCGGCCACATCCGCCGTAGTTGCTACGCGGCAAGGCATCTTCACCGGCGATCGAATCGCTGCGAGGGTGATGTCGCTGGACTTGGCGGTACTGCCTCCGGTGCCGTCTGCAAGAAGGATGGCATCGTCAGTAGCCCCTGTGGAGCCTCCCAAGGAGCCCGCGCCACCGCCGGTCTTGTTCTCGAAGACCAGGGAAGTCGAACCGATGGTGATGTTGCCTGTCGTCGTGAGCGTAAGGAACCCACCTCCGCCGACCGTGCCCTCCTGAATGTAGTAGGTCACTCCCGCTTCGATGTCTCCGGACTCCGCCTTCTCAAAGTCCAAGGCGCGGCTCCAGGCACCATCCGCACCCGTGCCGACGGTGTCTACGACATAAACTCCGTTTTCGGAAGCTGACGACTGGTCCTTGACCAGAACGCGGTCCCCCAGACTCACAGAGACGCCGTCTACAGTGTCAGGAGCGCCTGCGGCCAGATCTGCAATGTCCGCCGTGGTGGAGACTTGGCACGGCTGGCGCATTCCACTCTTGATGCCCGCCTCGGTGACATTGACGGTGCCGTTCTCGATGGACCCGGCACCTCCAGAGAGCTGGGACACCATCAGGTTGAGCGTGGTCCCGGAGTTCGCCTGCCAGTTGTCATCAAAGCTCATCTCTCCAACGTGCAGATTCGCAACCACCGAGTTCGCCATGTAGACGCCGACGGCGGAGCCGGTGTCGACCAACTTCCCGATAAAGAGGTCTGCAACGGTGCTCGTCCCTTGGATGCTGAAGTCGACGTTCCCGTTCGTGAAGAATGAGACCTCTTCGACTTCAATGCCGAGCTTAGAGCAAGCCCTCTCGAACAGAATGGCGGTCGTGACGGCCATCAGGCTGCCGCAGCTTCGGGAACCGCGATCTCGTTGTCGAGAGCGATCAGGCTCCCGGTCTGAAGAGCGGCTCCGATGCAGACGAAGGCGTGGCCCATGTTGCACTGGGTGAGCTGTACGGCCTGTGCGGTCGTGGTCGCATCGGTCGTGGACATGGCGTCCCGGTTGGTCTCATCCAACTCCCGCAAGATCAGGTAGCTGAACACGGTCGCATCAGGGTGTCCCTGTGTCGCCGTGATGGAGCGGTGACGCCCCGTGCCGCGCGTCTCGACACACCCCAAGCCCGAGAGGGCGTCGAGCAGCGTTGTGCGCGTCTTGCGGAGCGCATCGGCCGCCTCAGTACCCGCATGTTTCTTGACGAACTTGTCCACGCGCATCAGGGGAATGTCCTGGTCTCCGGACGCCAAGGCCGGAGCTACCAGCTCCTCGACAGCCTTGGCTGTGATGTCGTGGGAGAGTGCCCAGGCAACCCGGACGAGCCCTTCCTGCCCCGCAGCTGAAGCCTTGCGGTACATCCGGAGGAACAACCCCCGTCCGTCGATCCGGCTGTCACCGGTGAACACGAGGAAGTTCTCGCGGGCCAGACGGATCTGGTCGGTCTGTCGGGGCCGACTCTTGATGTGGGCGAGAGCCTTGTAGCAAGCCCGCTCCCAGTCGGAACGAGACATGCGTGGCTGCGCGAGGACCAACAACGAATGCGCGTCGGCGAGGGTCAGCGTACGGGTCCAGCTTTTCATCAGATCACTCTCGGGTTGGTCAGTCAGTAGACTATGCGTCTGTACTACGCGCAGCGGGAAGAAACCCAACCCCCCAAGGGCAAAAACATTTGGGGGGTTGGGTGCGGAGACGGTGCAGTTCGAGCACTGTCTTGAAGCGCGCGAGCTTGTGCCCTCCCCCCCTTGGTCACGGCGTACAGGTCGGGGCCGAGGCGGGCGACTAGACCCTTCCGAAGGAGCGCATCGAAGGTGTTCGACGCCGCATAGGTCCGACCTCCGGCGTAGCCGAACACTCCATTGAAGCGTTGGATCATCATGTGGAGGGCGTGTCGTTGGATGGCTGTGATCATGAGGGTTTCCATCAAGCAGCCATGGAGGCGTTCGTCGCGTTGGCGGGTTCGCTGCTCTGGGGCTGCGCCTTCGCACCCCCGGTCAGGATGAATTTGGCGGCTGCCTGTGCCTTGCTGGCTGCGGTGAACAGCGCGCGGGGGTCGGCCTCGATTCGCTTGAGCCAGCTTGCGAGGTAGGCATGGTGCTGGAGTCGCCCTTCGACGCCCAGCTCGGCGCAGACCATGACGCTGCCCAGTTCAGCCACCAGCTCCTCGAAGGCGTAGGCGTCATCACCGAAGCGCTTGCCGAACTCGCGGTTCAGCCTGTCCTGGTGGCCCGTCGCATGGGTGACTTCGTGCCACATCGTGCTCCAGTAGTCTTCGACGGACTGGAACTGGCCGGGCTTGGGGGTCCGAATGGTGTCGGTCGAGGGCATGTAGTAGGCCCGGTCGCCACCGTGACTGAAGCTGATGCCCAGTTCGTCGAGCTTGGTCTGACACTCTGCGTACCGCTCGGAGGGATCAACTTCCGGGATGCCGAGGCTCGGGGCGCAAGCGATTTGCTCTGCGTTGTAGACACCGAACACCTTGACGAGCTTGATGATGCGGTAGCCGCTCTTCTCGTCGTTGTCGTCCTTGCCCACGGTGAAGGGCTTCCAGACGCAGATCAAAGTGGTCCTGCGGGCCTCGCCTTCGACGAAGAAGTCTTTGGGCTCCTCGCCCTCTCCGGCCCAGAGCCACTTCGGAATGCCCTTGAAGCTGTCCGACCGGCCCTTCCAGTCGGGGTTCTTCTGCCATCCGCAGTGCTCGCGCCACTGGTTCGTGGTGCCCCAGCGAGGGTCGCTGAAGAACGCGCCGTCTTTGCTCGCAGCGAACATGCAGGACACGGTGTTGGTGCCGCTGTAGACCTTTCCGGTGCCGATGGAGCGGGGGAGCCCGCCGCCGAACGATGCCCACGGCTTGTTCCATGAGCCTTGGTCTGCATCGGGGTCAGAGACTGCGTCGACAGCCTCCTGCAACCTTTCCAACCCCTTGATGAACTGGTCAGCGACCATCTGCTTGCGGTCGGTCTCGGTGAGTTTCTTACGGGCCATGTTCCCTCCTTCACCCGTACTACGTGTGAGCAAGAGAAACCCAACCCCAGAAAACCAAAAAGCTGTCTCGAAGTGGGCTGGCAGTCACCGACACGGCTTTAGTGGTTGAGATGGCCGCCCTCGCGCGTAGTACACATGTCTGGGGGCAGGGATGGCCTGTCTGACGTGACCGGACCCGAAGGAACCCACCGAGCCCGCTGATGGGCCTATAGGACACGCCAAGTGATGGAACCCACCGACCTACACCTCTACGACTTCGACGGAACTCTGTTCCGCAGCCCCGTCCCCCCTCCCGGATGGGGTGACAAGTCGCTGTGGTTCGCGACCCCAGAGTCCCTTGGTCCTCCATGTGTCCCGGTCCATCCGCCCGTGACGTGGTGGATCCCCTCTACGATCCAGTCCGCCAAGCGGTCGATCCGGGACAAAGACGTGTACACGATCTTGGCGACGGGGCGAAAAGAGAACGTCTTCCGAGACCGGATCGACGAGCTGCTCAAGAGCAAGGGCTTGGACTTCGATGAGGTGCACTTGAAGCCTCACGGGCGCACGATGGGCCACAAGGCAGAGCTGTTGCTGAACGCCATCGAAGCCAACCCCTCGATCGAGATGGTCGAGATTTGGGAAGACCGTGAGCCCCACATGGCCCACTTCCGCACCTTCGTGCGAAGCCTCGGAGTGGGTGTGAAGATCCACCCGGTCAAGTTCGCGCCGATGCCAGCGCGCTGTGCGATCCCCAGCCCTTCCCGCGTCGCCTCGCTCTATCGAGCTGGCTGACCAAGCCGGGCGATGTAGCCCCGAAGGTCGACGTACTCCTGCTGTTGCTCCGGCGTAGCTTGGGCCAGTGCCTCTGGGCACAAGTAGCCCGTGCAATGCGGCCGTAGGTGAGGCGCGACAGAACAGCCTTTTCCGTCTGTCAGGAAGGGTAGCGTGTCCCCATCAGGCTTCAGCTCGGTGTTCCAGTAGGCCCGTGCGGTCATGAAGGCGATCTCACACGCCTCGCGGTAGCAGCACCGATGCTCCTGTTGAGACGGGCACGCTGCGCATAGTGGCGCAGTCAACTCCGAGAGCACTTCGTAGGCTTCCACCAGATCATCAGATACGCCAGCAGGGACGGGCTTGTTGGAAGGTGTGTTCATGAGCCGGGTCTCCCCACCCACCATACTCGGTAGAGTGGGCGGGAGGAGGTCCCATGGCAAAGCGCGTGACCACGCCCGTCCCCCACTTGTGCCCATCGATCACAGCGGTTGCGAAGATCATACGCCGCAACACGACGGCCGGGCACCCAGACCGGAAGGAAGCCATGAAGCTCCTCAGGTTCATCCAAGACGGCATCCACGACCTGCGTGGCAATGAGTCCGCCCTACACGAAGAGACCGTCAGACTCAGACGGTCTCTGTCGGACTGAAGCTCAACGGAGCAGGGTGGGTCCCGAAGTGAGGAACGAGGCGTTGGCGTGTTCATCGAGGGTGCAGTCATCGCGGTGCTTGAGTTCGTCGGGACGATCACTGTCCCAACCGTAGGCGCGGCAACTCGGACAGGAGAAGTCGCCGCTTGCTTACGGAGGGAGGCGAAAGCCTCCATGAGGCCCCATGCGGTCGCGCACTCGTCTTCACCACGAGCCATCTCCATCGTCTTGCAGAGCGTGTCGAGCAGTCCATGGTTGAGCGTCACCTGGAAGGTCAGTTCGGGGTTGGCCCTGCAAGCCTCTGCGTTGCCCTCAGGGGTGTGGCTGAAGTCCGGCGACCTGTCCAGCACGTGCTCGCCGGTGAACCTGCTCATCAGACCGTGGAGCCAGCCGTCCGTTTCTCGGCCTCCTGGGCGGGCAGGTTTGGCGAGGGCCTTGCATTTCGCGTCGTAGTGGTTGGATGCCACGTTGTAGAGGTTGGCGAGATCGGCACCGGTCATGGTGACGTTGATCTCAACCCTGTAGATGAACTGCTCCTGCTTCATGCTGGCTCCTCTGGAGGACTGTGTCCGTACCACTCGACCGTGAGGTCTTCTTTGATGTAGGAGGTGTCGTCATCGTCGTAGATCCACCACGCCCATCCGCACTTGTTTGGAGCGGAGTCGCGGTCCCCGTTTTCGAGGAGCCCGATCCGTTCGTCCTTCAGCTCTGGATAGGTCTCAGACAACCGCTCACGAATGACCAGGAGTGCTGCCAGACGAGTCGGACGGCGTTCATGCACGACGCCACTCAGCCCAGCGTCCGTGATCTCGAAGGTTCCGGTGGACCCGAGCTGGAGCACCTTGCGCTCGAACGGC
>Ga0136601_1000857_pt1 | contig 11370 bp, 14 predicted proteins | sample AntRauMFilla2699_FD_181020 | JGI IMG/M metagenome (GOLD analysis project Ga0136601, IMG submission 181020) | Saline lake microbial communities from Rauer Islands, Antarctica - Metagenome Filla 2 #699 | ecosystem: Environmental > Aquatic > Non-marine Saline and Alkaline > Saline | place... | reverse complement strand
TCTTAACTTTTTTAGGATTATTAGACCAATATTCCCTATTCTCTCTAATTGGCTTAATGAAAGATTTCAGGTCTTCGATTAATAAATCTTTTGCTTCTTTGTATCCAATTCCAGATTCGTATTTAGATCTAATTTCTGAATCTCTATTTTTATCTATAAGAAGTTTGTGAATTTGATAAATTATAACTTCATCAGGATTCTTTGGTTCATCAGGACTTTTTGAGTCAGTCTTAATTGTCATTACAATTTTCTCTATTTCTTCGTCTGAAGCAAAAAGTGGAATTGTGTTGTTATAACTCTTACTCATCTTTTGTCCGTCTATACCTGGGACAGTTTCCGTTTCTTCTTTGATTATTGCTTTAGGTAATTTAAAAGTCTCTCCATAAATTCTATTAAATTTTTCTGCAGTATCACGAGCGATTTCAACATGTTGTTTCTGGTCTTTCCCAACAGGAACAACATCTGCTCCTGGTAATAAAATATCAGCTGCCATTAGTAACGGATAATCGAAAACACCAACGTTAATTTCTTTATTTTTTGCTTCAGCATCCTTGAAAGAGTGTGCTCGCATTAAAAAAGGCATTGTTGTTATGCAATTAAAAATCCAATTAGCCTCAGTCACTTCTGGTATGTTAGATTGCTTGAAAAGGTTAACTTTTTTAGGATCAAGACCTATTGCAAGATAATCAATCGCTATATTTAAAATATTTTCTTTCAGTGCTTCTTTGTCTTGAGTAGAGGTTAGTGCATGAAAATCAGCTATAAAAATATTTGAATCATATTCATCTTGTAATTCTATAAATTGTTTCATTGCACCAAAGTAATTACCTAAATGTAATTTCCCTGTTGGTTTTATTCCTGAGATTAATTTCTTTTTCATATAAATAAGTTATCAGATTAATTTTCTTTGGCAATCGGAAGTATTATTCTAAAAGTAGAACCTTTCCCTAGTCCTTCAGATTCAACGTCTATCTTACCATCTTGTGCTTCAATCATTAATTTAGCAACAAATAGTCCTAGTCCTGTTCCTACCACGTTCATTTTAATGGCAGAGTCAGAGCGTGCAAATTTATTAAATATTTCATTAGCTTTCCCTTTTTCAATTCCTATTCCTGTGTCTTTAACTGAGATCGTTACATTTTTTTCATCTGAGTCCATTTGAACAAAAACAGAACCTTCCTTTGTGTATTTAATTGCGTTATCAATAATATTTGAAATAACTTGCCTCATTTTATTACTGTCTGCTCTAACAATTAAACCTTCAGAATTATTAATGAACTCAAAATCAAGCCTTGCCTTTTCAGATATAACTTTAAATTCAGATGTTATTTCTTCTAATAATTTTGATAAGTCCAGATCTGAAATTGTATATTCCATCTCTCCTTTCTCTATTTGCGCAACATCAAGGTAGTCATTTATTAAGAGACTCAATGCTTTGCTTGACCTTAAAGATCTGTAAAGCGGCTCCCTTGCTTCTTCTGGAATCTTTCCGTAGTCACCATCTAAGACCATTGCAAGGTATCCATGAATTACAGCGAGAGGACCTCTTAGTTGATGAGATGCAAGAGAAACAAATTCTGTTTTTTGCTCGTCTAGTCTTCTCAGTTTTGCGTTGTTGTTTTGAAGTCTTTTGATTAATTTTGAAACAATTTCTTGGTACTTAGATTCTTCGAAAAGACTTTTAATAAGAAATACACCTATAACAACAGATGCTAGAAAAATACCAATACTATATTGTCCGCTAATATCGTCAGTCGATAATAAGATATTTGCTAATATTGTTACCCAGACAGTAAGCGCAATTAGTTGAGTTGCTATACCTCTAAAATTTAATTTTTTTATATCAGATTTTCTACTTCTGAAGTTTAAAAGTATTACAAAAAAAACTGAAGCTAAGGTAGTTAATATTACTGTTGTTAAAATTAATTGTGGGTTCATTAGTCTAGGTCTCTTCGGTTAGTTAGTAATATTATCAGTATCGGAATTATTAATGAAATACTATAAGGAATAAGTGAAACTGCTCTTGTAATTGTTTCGGAGAAATTATAAAAAACGGATAGGGCGTATATTGAATTTATATAAATTGAGATTATTAAAATTATGTAAGAGGTTGAAAGTAAAAAATAATCCAAAAATTTCCTCCAGGTATTGTGATATTTTTTTACATGAATATTCCTCCAAAAAATAATTATCATTAATATATAAGATATCAAGTAGACTATTGCCTGAGCTGTCGCATCAGTTAGATTTATATTTGAAAAAGGTAGAGAGTTAAATATTAATACTGTTGGGTATGTAGAAATTATTAATGTTACCAATAACTTCTTCCCTGTTTTAAAAGAAGCTAAAAATAATATTGTAAATAATATTAATATAATCAGTATATCTAATGACAAAAATCCAAAACTTACCATTTAATTATTATATCTTATTTTGATAAAAAATGGTGACAAGACTGTTAAAAACTATAGACCTTCCTTCTGCAGTTCCTCGATAGCTTTTTTTGCTTTTTTAGATAATTTTTTTGGAGTATCAATTAGTATTTGAATTAAGATGTCACCGCGTGCGCTACCTCCATATGCGGGAACACCTTTACCTTTTAGTCTTAAGACTTCGCCATGTTTTATTCCTTGTGGAATTTTTACAGTCACACTTTCTTCTTCTGGAGTTTCTATTTCTGCTTTTGTTCCCAATATTGATTCTGTCAGTTTAATTTTTTTACTTGTAATAAGATTAACACCTTCTTTTTTTAAGGTGTTATGTTCTTTTGCATGAATCTTAATAAATAAGTCTCCTGGAATTCCTTCTTCAATTTCTTCTCCTTTTTGTCTGACTCTCAACATTTCACCATTATCCATTCCTGCAGGAATATCAACAGTCATCTCCTCTGCTTTTTTGGACTTGTATGGAACTTTAATTTTTTCTTTTTTACCAAAAATAGAATCTTTAAAAGATAATTCAATGTCTACTCTTATGTCTTGACCTTTTCTTCTTCTCTGAAAACCTCCACCGCCTCTGAAAAAACTTCCGAATATATCTCCTAGGTCTACATCAAAATCAGCCTGCTGTCCACCTTGTCTAAATTGTGAAAAATCAAACCCACCAAATCCTGCAGAGCTACTGTTTCCAGCTGTAGAACCATCAAAATTGCTCCCAAATTGATCATACTGGGCTCTTTTTTGATCATTCGACAATACTGTGTATGCTTCGTTTATTTCTTTGAATTTAGCATCATCACCTCCATTTTTATCTGGATGATGTTGATGTGCTAATTTTCTGAATGCTTTCTTTACTTCCTCTTTGGTTGAAGATTTCTGGACACCTAAAATTTTATAGTAGTCTTTTGACATTAGTCATTTTTCTTATCTTCTTTATCAGTTTTTGATTCTTCATTATTTTCTTCTACTTCAGCATCTTTAATGTTTTCATCAGAGTCTTTGTTGTCTGAATTTCCGTCAGGATTTTCTCCACCAGCTTCTTTTTGGGCATCTTGCATATATTGACCAATTTTTTGCATTTCCGTATTTAGTTCTTCTGTAGTTTTTTTGATTGCTCCAATATCATCTTTTGCAGAAACTTCTCTCAAATTCTTAATTTTTTCTTCAATAGGATTTTTAACATCATCAGGAACCTTATCACCTGCATCTTTTAATGCTTTTTCTGCTGTGTATGCAGTTTGTTCTGCTAGGTTTTTAATATCAATTACTTCTTTCTTTTTCTTATCTTCTTCTTCATGAATTTCTGCATCTTTCTGCATCTTATCAATATCTTCTTTTGAAAGTCCTGAGCTAGCTTCAATTTTAATAGATTGTTCTTTATTAGAAGCTTTGTCTAATGCTTTAACGTTAAGAATACCGTTTGAATCAATATCAAAAGAAACTTCGATTTGAGGAATACCGCGTGGTGCAGGTGGAACACCGTCTAGAATAAATCTTCCTAGTGATTTATTGTCTGCTGCCATTGATCTTTCTCCTTGAACAATGTGAATTTCTACCTGACTTTGGTTATCTGCCGCTGTAGAGAAAACTTGAGATTTATTCGCTGGGATAGTCGTATTCTTTTCAATAAGTTTTGTTCCTACGCCTCCCATTGTCTCAATTCCTAATGAAAGTGGAATAACGTCTAACAATAAAACATCCTTAACGTCTCCTTGTAGAATACCTCCTTGAATTGCTGCACCAAGCGCTACAACTTCGTCAGGGTTAATTGTTTTGTTAGGTTCTTTGCCGTTGAATAGTTTCTTCACTTCCTCTTGGATTTTAGGCATTCTTGTTTGACCTCCAACCATAATAATTTCGTTGATGTCTCCAATTTCGAATGGTGAAGCCTCGATTGCTCTTCTTGTGATTTCAATTGATCTTTCAATAAATTCTCCAGAAAGATCTTCTAGTTTTGCTCTAGTTAGTTTAAGTAGTAAATGTTTTGGTCCTTCTGAATCAGAAGTAATGAAAGGAATGTTAATTTCAGTTTCATTTGAACTAGATAGTTCTAATTTTGCTTTTTCAGCTGATTCATCCAGTCTTTGTAGTGCTAATTTGTCACCTGAGATATCAATCCCTGAATCTTTTTTAAATTCATCTATAATCCATCTGATAATTTTTTGGTCGATGTCTTTTCCTCCCATGTGTGAGTCTCCGTCTGTTGACTTGACTTCAACAACATCATCTCCAACTTCTAGAACTGAAATATCAAAAGTTCCTCCACCGAAGTCGAACACAACGATTTTCTCGTCTTTCTTTTTATTAAAACCATATGCAAGGGCAGCAGCTGTAGGTTCGTTAATTATCCTCTTAACCTCTAGTCCTGCAATCTTACCTGCATCTTTCGTTGCTTGTCTTTGTGAGTCATTAAAATAAGCAGGGACAGTGATTACAGCTTCGGTAATTTTCTCACCTGTTTTAGCTTCAGCGTCATTTTTAAGTTTTTGGAGAATCATCGCTGAAACTTCTTCCGGACGATAATCCTTTCCATTCATCTCAACTAAAACTCCGTTATTATCAGACTTTTTAACTTCAAAAGGAACATTTACTTTATCTTTTTCAACCGCAGTATCTCCGTAGTTGTGTCCAATAAATCTCTTGATACCAAAAACAGTATTCTGAGGATTCGTAACAGCTTGTCTTTTTGCTAGTTGTCCAACAAGACGTTCTCCATTTTTGGATACAGCAACAATAGAAGGAGTAGTTCTATTCCCCTCTGCATTTTCAATAATTTCCGGCTCACCACCTTCGATTATAGACATTGCTGAGTTTGTTGTTCCTAAATCAATTCCTATTATTTTTGACATATTATTTATTGGTTAAGTTATTAATTTATTTAAATTTCCCTACTTTGACATTTGGATGTCTGATAACTTTATCACCCATCCGGTATCCTTTTTGGGTTACTTCAAGAATTTTATCATTATCTTTTTCGTTTTCAACTTCTATTGTTTCTAATGATTCGTGAATCTTAGGATCAAATTCCTCGCCTAATGATTCTATCTGGGTGACTCCATTTCTTTTTAAAACTTCTACTAACTGAACATATATCATTTCTATTCCTTTTCTCCAATTCTCATCTACGCTCTCCCAGACGTCTTTATTTTTCATTGCCTGTTCAAAATTATCTAGAGTCGGGATTATTTCAGTTATTATATTTTCAGAAGCGTATTGTAGGAGTTCTCTTTTTGAGTCCTCAGATCTTTTTTTGAAATTAATAAAATCAGCTTTAGATCTCTGCCAACCGTCTAGGTATTCTTGTTTACTAGATTGGCATTCTTTAAGCTCTTTCTTGATTTTAGATATTTTATTTTCTACTTTTTCTTCAATATCAAGTGCAGATTCCAGATCAGGGGTATCTGAATTATCATAGACAATATCTTCTTTTGTATCGTCGTTGTTATTAAACATAATTTGTAATAAAAAGAATTATCTTTTTGACCACTGTGCAGATTTTCTAGCTTTCTTCAGACCGAATTTCTTTCTTTCTTTTACTCTAGGATCTCTTTTAAGGTAACCAAGTTTTTTTAGATCTTTTCTTAATTCTTCATTGAATTTAACAAGTCCTCTTGCCGCACCTAGTCTAACACTTTCTGCTTGGGATTTGATTCCTCCTCCGTTTACATGAACTGAAACTGAGAAAATTTGGTCAATTCCTTCGATATCTTCAAAAGCGGCTTTACAGATTTTTTGTAATTCTAATGTATCAAAATAGTCAGCTAGAGTTTTATCGTTAATTACGATATCAAATTTCTTTGAAGGAGTAATTCTAACTCTTGCGACAGCCTCTTTTCTTCTCCCGATCCCTTCTATATATCTTTGTTCAGTTTTTGTAGTCATATTATTCTGTAATTTCTAGATTATTCATCATTAACTTTCTAAGCTTGTTGTCAGGAAGCATACCATAAACAGCTTTTCTGAATACTTCTTCGTAACCTTTTTTATCGATAAGTTCTTCCAGAGTTCTCTTTCTAAGACCTCCCGGGTATTGTGTATATCTAGTATATACTTTTGTTTTTAATTTCTTTTGTGAAATTTTAGCTTTTGAAGCGTTCTCAATTAAAACTTTTGTAGTTGGATCTACGTTTGGTTGGTAATCTGCTTTATCTTTACCCATCAAAGCCATTGCAGCTTCTGATGCAATTCTACCTATTATTTTGTTTTCTGCGTCTATAGTTTTCATAATTTTATACAAATTCAATTTGCGCCATTTTACTTGCGTCACTCTTTCTAATAGGAAGTTTAATTATTCTAGTGTATCCACCAGCTCTTTCTACATATTTAGGAGCAATATTTTTTATTAAGTTATCTGTTTGTGTTTGGTTTGCAATTTTACTATAAATAAACTTGTAAGTTGCTTGGTCAGCTTTAGCTGCTTTTGTAACTAGTCTTTCAATAAATTTTCTTAGTTCTTTTGCTTTTGCCTCAGTAGTTTTAATCTTACCGTCACGAATAAGAGAACAAGCTAGAGATCTCAGAAGAGCTCTTCTTTGGTTGGCATTTCTACCTAGTTTCTTGTTTTTATCGTGGTGTTTCATGGTTGATAAGATTATCAGTTTAGTTCGTATTTGTAAAGCTTTAGTCTAGAGTAATTCCGTGTTCTCCTAGAAGTTTCTTAATTTCCTGAAGCCCTTTGTTTCCAAGTCCTTCAATATCAAGAATTCCCTCTTCTTTTTTGCGAGCAAGACCTCCAACTGTTCTAATGTTTGCTGTTACTAGAGCGTTTATTGTTCTGGGTGATAAATCTAATGAGTCAACTCTTGTTTTCAAGAAATCTTCAACTTTATCATTTTCTTCTTTAGATTCTGGTGTTTCAACTTCTACAACTGTTGGTTCTATTTCAATTTCTTCTTTAAATCCAATGATTGCTTTGATTTGAGTAATCATAATTTCAATTGATTTCTCAAGAGCTTCTTTGGGAGTTATAGTTCCGTCAGTTTCAATAGAAATTCTTAGTCTGTTGAAGTCAGTTCTGTCCCCAACACGCATGTTTTCAGATTCGTAATTAACTCTTCTGATTGGTGTGAAGATTCCGTCCATTGATATTGTCCCAACGTCAACTCTTTCTTTTTGGACAATCTCTTTTGGAACGTATCCAAGACCTTTTTGAACAGTAAGTTCCATTTCAACTTCTTTCCCTTTTTCGGTAATAGTGAAAATTTCTTGATCGGGGTTCATTATTTTAACCTGAGAAGGAGTTTCTATGTCTCCAGCCGTAATTGTTTTTGGACCTTTTGCTTTTATGGTAATTATTTGCTCCTCATCACCTTCTAGAGATAATCTAACTTTTTTAAGACTTAAAATGATTGAGATAACATCTTCCTTAACACCCTCAATTGTAGAAAATTCATGACCAACTCCATTAACTTTTAGTTGAACAATCGCAGCACCTGGTAAAGATGATAAGATAATTCTTCTTAGTGAGTTACCCAAAGTATGACCATAGCCAGGATATAAACCGTCTATTTCATAAACACCTTTAAATCCTTCTTCAGCTACTACTTTTGGCTTTGATGGTAAAGCAATATTGTGGTCTGTCATTTTAATTTTTGGTTAAATTATTTAATAAATAAAATGTCGTCAAATTATACCAACATTTTCAATCCTCGGCAAGACTATCTCTTATAGAATTGAAGAACATCTCCTAGTCTGAAATGAATTTCTCTAGAATTGTAAGTTGGTTGTCCGTTGATGGTAATTTTGAAAGTTTTATGATCAACTTTTATCCAAGCTGGAATTGTTAGATCTTTTACTCTTTCTTCTAGGTCAACAAAAAGTGTTTTATCTCTACTGCTTTCTTTGATTTCAATAATATCTCCTTCTTCTACTGAGTATGAAGGAACTTTATTTTTTGTTCCGTTCACTCTTATGTGTCCATGAGAAACTAATTGCCTGGCTAGTCTTCTTGTTGAGGCAAAACCTGCTCTTAGAACAATATTGTCTAATCTCTTTTCAAGATTAACAAACAACATTTCTTCCTGGTTTTTAACTTTTGAATCAATTACTTTGTAAGCATATTTTCCTAATTGTGTATTTGTGATTCCGTATGTAAATCTAGCTTTTTGTTTCTCTAAAAGCTGTGTTCCGTAGTTTGATCTAGATCTGATTCCGTCAACGTGTCCGTTTCTTTTTTCTACAGACAATGCGAATTTTGCAGTTTGAGTTTTCTCAAACACCATCTTTCCTAGTCTTCTTGCTATTTTGTATTTTGGGCCTATTTTCATATTACTATACTCTTCGTGGTTTACGTGGTTTTGGACCGTTGTGAGGAACTGGTGTCATATCTGTAATTTTGTTGATATGAATTCCTTTGTTAATAAAACTTCTGATTGATGATTCACGTCCTGAACCAACACCTTTAACTACTACGTCTATTTTTTTCAGTCCTGCTTGCTCTGCTTTCTCACAAAGAACATCTGCAGCAGCAGCGGCAGCGAATGGAGTTCCTTTCTTTGCCCCTTTGAATCCCATAGAACCACTTGATGCAGATGCAACAAGGTTACCTTTCATGTCGGTAAGGGCTAATGTTGTGTTGTTGTATGTAGATCTAACATGAAGAATACCGCTTTCAATTTTTTTTCTTGAAATTTTCTTTGATGCTTTTTTTGCAACATCTTCACCTCCTTTTTTTACGATTCGTTTCTTTCCCATAATTAATTATTATTTTTTCTCTACAGATTTCTTACCAGATCCCATAGTTTTCTTTACACCCTTAAGTGTTCTAGCATTTGTTTTAGATCTTTGACCTCGTGATGGTAATCTCTTTTCATGTCTTGAGCCTCTGTATGCTTTGATATCTTTTAATCTTTTAATGTTTGAAGAAACCTCTCTTTTAAGGTCTCCTTCTAGTTTAAGTTTTTCAACCTCTTCTCTTATTTTAGATTCTTCTTCTTTGGTAACGTCTTTTGGTTTTTTTCCATACTCAACTCCTGCAGTATCCAAAATTGTATGTGCTTTTTTTCTACCGATACCATAAAGAACTGTTAGAGCTATCTCTAATCTTTTTCCGTCTTCTAAAGTTATTCCTAGTAGTCTCATATAATGTGGTGGGTGATAATTTATCAAATATACTTAGAAAAGTAAAGCCTTAACTTTAACCTTGTCTTTGTTTATGTCTTGGGTTTGAACAAACAACGTAAAGCTTACCCTTTCTTCGGACAGTTTTACAGTTTGGACATTTCTTTTTTACTGATGATTTTACTTTCATGATTAATTTCTTTTATAGATTCTTGCTTTTCCTCCGTAAGGATCGATTTTTAGTAAAACCTTGTCTCCAACTAAAACTCTGATTCTATGAATCTTCATTTTACCGGCTAAATAAGCTAGAACTTCTTTGTCTTCTTTACCCTCTTCCTTAATTAACACCTTGAAAAGTGCTTCGGGTAGGGACTCTGTTACGACTCCTTCTACTTGCTCATTCTGCTCTTCTTGTTTATTTGAAATATTCATCAAATTACGAGTTTATATAGTATCAGACAAAGTTTTTATGTCAAACAATTATTCAACAATTTCTATCTTTATGTCCTTTTCTTTCTCTGGAAATGTAGATCTCCAGAAAGGTTTAATAACTGCCTCTGCAGTTTGTATCTCTGTGTAGTCTTGCATTACTGTTGATAGTGTCCTTTTTTCGATACTTATTAAATCCTTCTTAAGTTTATTGTCGTCTATTTGCCAAACAAATTTAGAGTCTCCTGAGATAGTTATGAACTCTAAACCACTATCAGTATTGTTAGTTATTTCTACATTAATTGATTCAAAATTATCAATTAATGTATTTTCATTTGTGAAATAGTTTGCGAAGAGGTTTTCTGCAAGAGAATTTGATAAATCAACTTTGTTGAAAATGTTTGCAGAAATTCTACCTCTCATTTTTAATTTTACATTATCACTTCCGTCTACTGATTCTTGTGTTATTTTGTCGAACTTAAATGATTCGTCATTATAGTAGATGTAAAACTCTTCGGTTACTTGTTCGTTTAATTCTGCTATTAATTTAGATTTTAAATTAGAAGTTAGTTCTTCTGATCCGTTTTCTATATCAGATTCTGAAACTATCTTTCTAATTCCATCAAAACCTCCTGTTATTGATGTTTCTGTTTTTGCGTAAAAGAAATCATAAGGATCTTGCCCTTCGAATCCTGGTATTTTAAAATTATCAGATTCTAGGTTGTAATCTTCACCAGCTTCATCAGCATAAACCATCACTGTTATTTGACCTGGATTTATATTACCTGACACTTTGGTGTATCCAGGTACTTCTGTAGATTCTTGAATGCGATATATTTTTCCTTCTGCAGATTCAAATCTTGTATTTTTTATTAATTTTTGTGAATTTTCAGAGTATTCGTTAAAAATAGTTATTTCACCAGATGCTTTTTCTTGAATAGGTTCCTCGTCTATTGCTATAACAGTTTTTTCAGACTCTTGAGATAACTCTATTACCCTGTAACCTAAAGATTCATTATTTGCTCTTTGTGAAAGTTCCTCTATCAATATTTGTTCATTGAAAGGTGAGGATTCAGTTTTAGGTGTTGCGCTTATCACAGCACTATCGAAGCTTGATATAACTGAAAAAAGAAGAAATATTAGTATTAGAATACCAAATATTATACCGTATTTTTTAAAGCCATTTCTTTTGGGTGGCTTATTATAATCTTCAAAACTATCTTCCTCCTTGTGTATTGGAGGAGGTGTCTGATTATTATTTGTTATTTTAATTTCCTCACCCTTTTTATCTCTCGAAGGTATTGGAATGTTTCTAATTGATCTTTTTTGTGCCGGTGGCACTACATCTTGTAAATAATTATTGTCCATATCTCTATATATTACCAAACTTTTCTAAAAAACAATTGTTGAAAAATTACAAAGTATTGAAAGCATAGGATCTTTC
>Ga0136601_1000856_pt1 | contig 11390 bp, 11 predicted proteins | sample AntRauMFilla2699_FD_181020 | JGI IMG/M metagenome (GOLD analysis project Ga0136601, IMG submission 181020) | Saline lake microbial communities from Rauer Islands, Antarctica - Metagenome Filla 2 #699 | ecosystem: Environmental > Aquatic > Non-marine Saline and Alkaline > Saline | place... | reverse complement strand
TATATTAAATTATATTAAATTATATTATATTAAATTATATTAAATTATATTAAATTATATTAAATTATATTAAATTATATTAAATTATATTAAATTATATTAAATTATATTAAATTATATTAAATTATATTAAATTATATTAAATATAATTATTTATATCCAAAGAGTGAATATTATATAAAATCTATTGTATAAAATATAGAATTTAATAATATTAAAAATTATTTAATTAATGCATAAAATTTTATTAATTGATTTTTAAATAATCAATTAATTCTTCTGTAACATTTGTAAATATTTGATTACGAAAACAATTATAAGATTTAGTTTTAAGAATATGTTCAATCCACATACATAATTTTGATTTTTATTGTATTAATTTCCATTATTTTTATTATAATTATAATTAATTCAATATAATAAAAATTTAAATATATTACGAATTTATATTTTTTATAAGGTTAATATTTTTATCACAGTTATAAAACATATAAAATTGACTATCAATTAAATTTAAATTCCATAGATTTAGAGGTTGTTTAAAAGATTCACAAGAATAAAACATATATGATGTATCCTGGACATTTGATATATCCCATATATTTAAAGATTGGTCAAATTTGACACAATAATAAAACATACAACTCATATTTGATACACTTGAAACATTCCATAAGTTTAATGGTTTGTTAAATTTTTGACACTGTTTGAACATACCTTTTAAATTTGATACATTTTGAACATTCCAATTATTTAATGGTTGATTAAACGTTGAACATTGTGCGAACATTTCTGACATAGTTTTAACATTTCGAACATTCCAAAAATTTAATGGATGGTTAAATTTTTGACAATTTTTGAACATTGATGTCATATTTGAAACTTTCGAAACATTCCATTCATTTAATGGATGGTTAAATTTTTTACAATTTTTAAACATTTCGAACATATTTTCAACATTAGATACATTCCATTCATTTAATGGTTGATCAAAATTTGTACATTGTTCAAACATTGAGTCCATATTTGAAACGTTCGAAACATTCCATTCATTTAATTGTTGATCGAAGTTTAAACATTCTTTGAACATTGCTGACATATTCGAAACATTTGAAGTATTCCAATTATTTAATGGTTTATTAAATGATCGACAAGTGTTGAACATTGATTTCATATTTTGTACTTTAGAAACATCCCATTCATTTATATTTTGATTAAAATAAGTATATTCAAACATATAACACATTAATTGAACGTTTCGAACATTCCATTTATTTAATGGTTGATTAAATTTTATACAATGACTAAACATATGAGACATATTTTCAACGTTCGATACATCCCAAGAATTTATATTTTGATCGAATGATATACAATTTTCAAACAAACTAGTCATATTCGAAACATTTGAAGTATTCCAATTATTTAATGGTTGATTAAACTTTATAGAATTTTCAAACATATAAGACATATTCGAAACATTTCGAACATTCCAATTATTTAATGATTGATCGAAATTCAAACATTTTACGAACATATATGCCATCGTTTTAACATTCGAAACATTCCAATTATTTAAAGGTTGATTAAATGATTGACAATTATCGAACATATTTGCCATGTTCGAAACATTTCGAACATCCCAATTATTTAAAGGTTGATTAAATGCTCGACAATTTTTAAACATTTCGTTCATATTTCGAACATTTCGAACATCCCAATTCGAAATATCCTCATTAAAATATTCTAAATCTTTAAATAAATTACTCATATTAGAAATATTTCGAACATCCCAATGACCAATTAAACCAAATTTATCTATTAAGTATATTTTATTAGTAATATAGTTTTTAATAGCATTTCGTAATTCATATTTTGAATTTGGTTTATATATCATTATTTTATTTTTAAATTAATACTTTTATAAAAAAGTATTAATTTAAATAAATTTAAAAAAGTATTCAAATAAATAAATTTATAATTTATAATTTTAATAAAAATTGAAAATAAAATTATAAAGTATAATTTAAATTATTTTATTAATAAAGATCAAAATGTTAAGTGTTTCAACAAAATTTGATAAAGAAGTAATTAAATTTGAATTTGAAGGATTTAATGAAATTAAATATTTTAAAAGTCTAAAAAATGACTTATTTATTGAAAATAAAAAAAAATATTTTAATTTAGAAAATATAAATTATGAGACATTTATGTTAATAATTTATTATCAGGATACAAAAACAATTGATCAAACATTATTAAGTTCAAATATAATAAACGATTTAATATTTTTAGGTTATGAAGAATTAATCGAAAAAATAACAAATCTCAATGAAAAAATTTTATTAAAATATAATTTAATTACAAAAAAAGAAATTATAGAACAAATTTTAAAAGATAATAAAAATGATTTAATATTTGATAATTATATAAGTTTTGAACAATTTATAAAAACAGGTGATACACAATTTTTAACAGATGATGCTAATTATGGTTTTATTCATATGTTAGAACATGTAGATGATGAATTACAAAATACAATATTAGAATTAGATGATATTAATATTAATTTACAAGATAAACATAAAAATACAATCTTAATGAGTTGTATTAAAAATATAAATAATGAATTATTAAATAAACTTCTTAAAAAGAATCCAGATTCAAATATTAATTTACAAGATAAACATAAAAATACAATCTTAATGAGTTGTATTAAAAATATAAATAATAAATTATTAAATAAACTTCTTAAAAAGAATCCAGATTTAAATATTCAAAATAAAAATTGTGAAACAGCTTTAATGATCCCAATACATTTATTTATTAAATTCTTCATGCCATATTGATATGAAATTAAAGAATAATAAATTTAAAACAGTATTTGAAATTGCTGATATGTACGATAATAAAACATTATTAAATTTATTAATAAAATATGAAAATAATAAAATATGAAAATAATAAAAATTGATTTTATTAATTATAATTATGATATTAAGTTAATAATTTAATTTAATATTACTAAAACAATTAACTATGTTTGATATAAAAATTATAACTAAATATAAAGATCAAAAAATTAGTTTTACATTATCAAAATTTAATGATATTCCATATTTTAAAAAATTAAATTTAGATTCCGATCGAACATTTGAATTAGATGATATCAATTATAAAACTATTATGTTAATTATTTATTATCTTAAAACAGAAGAAATTAACAAGGAATATATAAATAGCGAAACAAATAAAAATTTATTATTTTTTGAATATAATTCATTAATAAATAAAATATATGATTTAAATCCAAAATTTTTAATTGATAATAAAGTATTTGATAAAAAGAAAATTATAAATTATATGTTCGATAAATATAAAAATAAATATTTATTTAAAACAAAAAATCAAATGATTGAATTTTTTAAAACATTTGATATCGATCAATTGGATTTAACAGAAGAAAATGTAAATAATTATTCTTTTGTTGATTATATTTATTATACCGAAAATTTTGAATTAATTAATACACTTATAAATATTTGCGATATAAATAAAAATCCTAAATATACAAAAAATTCATTATTTATAATATTAATAGATGATATCATTAAAGAAAATAACGAAATAATTTTAAAAAAAATAAAATTATTATTAGATAATAATATCAATCCAAATTCAATGAATAATAACAATAATACAGCTTTAATTAATTTTTCATCATTAAATAATATTGAAATGGTTCAATTAATATTAAATTATAAACCAAATGTAAATTTACAAAATATTAATAAAACAACGGCATTAATGAATGCTTGTCGTCATAATAATATTGAAATGGTTAAATTATTATTGAATCATAATGCTGATATTAATATTAAAAATTGTAATAATTATAATTCTTTTGAAATTGCATGTTTAAATAATTATAACGATATTATTAAAGAAATGTTAAAATATAATGTTGATATTGTAAATTCAAATAGTTTAGATATAGTTACTAAAAATAATAATTTTGAAGCTATAGAAACCTTTAATAAAATATAATAATAAATTAAATCTTAATATAATAATAGATGATACAACCATATTTATAGAAGCTTGTAAATATTATAATTTAGAAATTATTGAATTATTACTTAATAGTTTTACTTTTAATATTAATACAAAAAATAGTTATCCTCTAAAATTAGCTTGTGAAACTAAAAATGAAAGTTTAATTAAATTATTATTAAAACATAATGCAGATCTCAATGAAGAATGTAAAGATATTTTATAAAAAAATAATATAATTATAGAATAATATAATTATAGAATAATATAATTATAAAATAATTAATTAAAAAACAAATAAAATAATTTTTATTTGTTTTTTAAAAATAAATTAAATTGATGCTATACACATATGACAATTTCTTTTAGTTTTTAACCATAATTCTAAACCATTTTTACTAAAAATATGATTACAATTTGTTTTAATAATTAAAGTATCATAAATAAAGTTATCATATGTTATAGGACATTGTTTATTTTCTTTTTGTTTTTAGTTAAACCTTTATATTATTTGAATCAAAAATAAGTACTTTATTAAAATGTAAAAAATCCCAATTATATAATAATTGATTAAACTTCAAACACCCTTTAAACATAAAATTCATATTTTTAACATTCGATACATTCCATTTATTTAAAGGTTGGTTAAAGTTAGAACAATCATAAAACATATAACTCATATCTTTAACATTTTGTACATTCCAATTATTTAAGGGTTGATCAAAGATTTCGCAATTATAAAACATATTCGACATAGTCAAAACATTCGAAGTATTCCAATTATTTAATGGTTGATCGAATTGCCAACATTCATTAAACATACTGGACATATTTGAAACATTTGATACATTCCAATTATTTAATGGTTGATCGAATTCCCAACATTCATTAAACATACTGGACATATTTGAAACATTTGATACATTCCAATTATTTAAAGGTTGATTGAAGTTATAACAAAATTCGAACATATTGGACATATTCGAAACATTTGAAACATTCCATTCATTTAAAGGCTGATTGAATCGTAATAAACAATGACTGAACATATTAGACATATTCGAAACATTTGAAACATTCCATTCATTTAATTGTTGATTAAAGTTAAAACAATGTGAGAACATTTGGGACATATCTGAAACGTTCGATACATTCCATTCATTTAATGGTTTATTAAAGTGTGAACAATTTGCGAACATATTAGACATATCCGAAACTTTCGATACATCCCAATTATTTAAGTGTTGATCGAAGAATGAACAATTTTCGAACATATTAGACATAGTTCGAACATTTCGAACATCCCAATTAGAAATATCTTCATTAAAATTTGTATAATTTTTAAATAAATAATCCATACATTCAATATTAGATACATCCCAATCATTCATATTACCAAATTTTTCAGAACCTATATGATTATTATATGTATAATAAATCGCATATTGTAAATCTTGTTTTGAGTTGGGCGTAAAAGTCATATTAATAAATTATAATTTGTAAATATTATTAATTATATTAAATTAAATTAATTCAAATTTTATTAACATAAATAATTATATTAATAAATAAAATTTTCAATTTTTTAATAAAAAAACTAATTAAAATAATTTAATTAGTTTTTTTTCACATACACACAATGCACAACACAAGCCTGGTCAATCCTCCAGCTCCTATTTCTCCACAGACTCTGCAGCCCCAGGCTCCTCGGCAAGAACCTCGCCAAGCTTGTCCGTTAACACCTTCATGAACTCGAACAAGGTTGTGACACGAGTACTGTTGTGGTTCCTCATCCGCTAATTAAACTATTGATCAATTAAGAAAAACACATGGTAGAAAAAAATTAAATATAATTCATAAAATAATCTATACAATTATATTCAAAAATAAAGTTCCTATTAATTATCTAACAAAAAAATATTCAATTGAACATTTAATTCCTTATTCTTCATTTTATACACATAAAATTGATTTAAATAGATTTGGTAATTTATATCCTGTACCATTAGATTATAATATTAAAAGAAGTAATAAACATATTGTCGAATATAAAGAAATATGTAAAGAATATTATAACTCTTTTATTGAAAAATTATGTAATAAAAATTTATATGATAATATTATTATGTATGATAAAAAAAAAGTAATAATTATAGATAATGACAAATATAATGAATTATGTGAAAATAATGAAGCTTATTATGTAGCATCAATTATTGAATATCTTTTCAAATAAATATTTTGTTTATTAATAATATTACATAATAAACGTATTAAATATCTCACACATCCCAATTATTAATTTCTCCATATTGTTTAATAGTATCTTCTTTATTTGAATAATATTGTTCGATTACTTTACGCAATTCTTGTTTTGTTTTTTGGAACAAATACCATTAATTATTAAAAAATATATTTAAATATTATTTAAGCTATTTTAATTTTAATATTAATATGTTAACTAATCATCAATATAAAATTGATAAACTGTTTTTAAAATTTAGTAGTGATGAAAAAAAAGATTTAAATATTTAAACAAATAAAATTTATGATTTTCAAGAAAAACATAATATTGAATTATTAAATACTGCAATACAATTAAGTGAAAGAAAATTTTTTTTTAATAATATATTTATATATATTTATACAAACAAAACATTATTTGAGTTTGTTAATTCTTTATTAACGTCTTATAAACCAATTGATAATTATGATATTATTAAAGAAACATTAAATAATGATGAATCTTTTGTTCGTATTAAAAAATTTTTTGATTTAATTATATTAGTAAATCTTATTAAAAATCGAATTAAAGATAAAGATTATTTTGATTATAAATATTATGATTTAGTTAATAAGTTACAAGCTTTAGATAAACCCAATTGTAAAAATATTAATTTATTAAAATTAGAAGTTTTTACAGAAAGTAAATTTTTATATATCGAAAATCATAAGAAAAACTATAACCCTGATATAAATATGTTATATGAATTTATTGATGACGAAACTTATGATAAATTATATGATTTATTTGGTTGTTTTATTAAATAAATATTATGATTTAAAAGAAAATTTAGAAATAAATAAATTAAATTTATATTTTATAAAAAATATAAATTTAAAAAATAACTATACATCTGGTGAAAAATAACTTCCATTATCGGAAAGATTATCACAGTCACTATCATAATTATTGTTATTATCAGAATTATATAATATATTATTATTTTTAGGAATTACAGGACTTTTTAGTTTTGGTTTTATAGTAGTCGAGTTTGTAACTGCTTTTTTAGCTTTTGGTTTAGTATCTTTATCTGTTGTCGGTTTTTTAGATTTTGATTTTGAAGCTTTTGTAACTATTGGTTTTGTATCCTTTTTAACTGTTTTTTTAACTGTTGGTTTTGTATCTTTTGTAACGGTTGTTTTAGATTTTGGTTTTGTATCTTTTGTAATGGTTGTTTTAGATTTTGGTTTTGTATCTTTTGTAATGGTTGTTTTAGATTTTGGTTTTGTATCTTTTGTAACGGTTGTTTTAGATTTTCTATCTTTTCTAACTGGTTTTATTTTTTTAGATTTTATTTTTTTTGTATTATTATCTGAATCATAATCCGAATCAATATATTCATCAAATGTTTTTATTATATTTGTTTTATTATAGTCTTTCATTGTAAATTCATAATATTTTCGATTTTTAAATTCATTTTTAATAGATTCATCATACGATGTTGTATCAAACATATTTAAGTTATTATCAAAAGTTAAATATTTAATTAATTCTGCGGGATAATAATTATAATTTTCTTTACAAAAATAATATTGTTTAATTAATGGTATATAATTTTCAACAATAGGTTCTTTTTTATTTTGTGTTTTTGATATTTTGTTAAATTTATTAATATAATATTCTATATCTTGATTAGAACAATACTCTTTATAAGTATCAAAATGATTAATAAAATTACACAATGTATAATTTAGAATATTGTTTTTAGACAAATAATAATTAATATTATCAATTGCTTTATCAATTATTAAAATATCAATAATAGTTGAAATTTTTTTAAAGTTTTGTTTAGTACACTTAATATTTTTTATATTTTCAATAAGAAAATTTATATTATTCGTAGATAAAAATATATTAATAAAATTAGTTTTATCTTTTGATTCCCATAATATAAAATCTTTAATTTCTTCTTGTACTAAAAATTCAAAAATTTTCTTAGTAATATTATGATGTTGTATAAAGGAATATTTTGAAAAAAATAATTTATATATTCTTGTATCTGTTGATTTTTTTTGTGGATATAATTCTGTAAAATTTTTATATTGAACAAAGTAATCTAATAAAGTCTCTGTTTGGTCTAAAATAAATTTTTTATAATTACTAAATTTTTTTTGATTATTAGCCATATTATAAATTTTTATTTAGACTATTCAAAAATAAAATTAATAACATTCTAAAAATCAAGTTTTATTTTTAATTTAATAAAACTGTTAATTAAAATATAAAATGACTATTATTTATATTTTAGAACCAAATAAATATTTAAAAATGTTAATAAAGAAATATTATTGAACAACTAAAAATAAATTAAATGTAATCTATAAAGAATTTTATAATAAATTATTTATTATAAAACTAATTTAAAATAAGTTTATATTAAAAAATTTAAACTTATAATATCTAATATACTTTTATTATACATTTTTAAAAAACTTAATTATTTAATCTATTAAAGATTATATTTAATGCTCTCAGAAGAATAATCTAAAATGGCTGCCCAAACTTCCTTTTCAAAACTTTCTAACGAAGAACTATGTAGTTTGATTCGTGTTAAAGAAATCATTGATATGTTCTTTAAAGATGCTTGTCAAAAACAAATTGAAACAAGTGTTATGACAAGTACAGCTATTGATGAATTTGATGATACACTTAATTATAAAACTCTTGATCAAATCTCATATCAAATTAAAGAAAGTTTGATCACGAACAATATGATGAACAATTTGTTCTTATTGAAGATTTTATTAGTTATGATTATGAAAATTCAACAAATTTTGTAATCGAACAAAAAACTTTTAACATTAGAACATTAGTATCAAAACTAAAGCAAAAACTATCCGATATTTATGAAAACATTAGAATTATGAAAACATTAGAATTATGAAAACATTAGAATTATGAAAACATTAGAATTATGAAAACATTAGAATTATGAAAACACCACAATAAAGATTATTTAATAATCAATTATTAAAAATTGATTTATATAATAATTTATATAAATCAATTTAATAGTAATATTTAAAATAATTCAATGATGTACATTTATGTTATTGAAATTGATAATAAAATAAAAATTAGTTTTGATACAAATTTAAATAACCGAAGATTTAATTTTGGTAAAGGTGTTATATTACTACAATTTTATACAGATCTTAAAAACTTATATAAAAATATTATTAATGAACTATTAAATAAATTTACAGTTATTGATTCAAAAGAATATATTTTTAATGAATCTAAAAAAACTTTTATCAACGAAGTTATTAAACTAAAAGAAAAATATCAAGTTCAAGAAACACCTCCTAAGAAAAAACAAGTAAAGGTTAAAACAATATTCACTAATAAAGAACAAATAAAAGTTCAAGAACAAGATCAATTAATTAATAAAGAACCAAAAGTTAAAAAAATAATAAAAAAGATTAAAAAAACATCAAATGATAATGAAACAATTGAACAAAAAAGAGAGAATAAAATTAAAAAGCAAGTAGAAAAAAAATTTAAAATGTCTTTTGATAGTTTAGCTTATGAAGTTCGACGATTTTTATTATTAGAAGATAATAAAAATTATGGCGAACTTGTTCAATTATATCGTAATCCATATTTAAAAGAACAGATAAAATTAGTATTAAAATATTTTTGTACAGATGATGATTATTCAAAAATTGATTATGAAACTATTGTAACTATAATATTAAACGATCATAATGGACCAAGATTACAGTTAATTGATTTTGATGAAATTATTGAATTAAAACAAGAAATACCTAAATTAAATTTTTTAAGATTTGCCGAACAACAGGTAAAAACAAAAGAACAATTTAAAATTTATGAAAGAGAATATTTGAAAGATAAATATGATGGGTTTTTAATGAAAACAAATCGTAGAGAATTAAAGAAAAAATATTCAAAACAATTAAAATATAAATTTGAAGATATGAAATATATTAAAGGCGAATTAACAAAAGACCAATTAATTAATTTAGCACAAAATACAAAATTAAATGAAAAAATTTATAAAAAATATTTTTCAAATATAGAAAAAGAAAAACTATCCGAATTAGATATTATGTTTAATACAATAACACCATATGAACATATAAAAAATAATTTAATTAAAAATCCAAATATTTCGGATCATTTAATTAAATTATATTTTGAATAAAATTATTAATAATAATAAATTTATATTTATTATTATTAAATATTATATTTTAGTTTAATTTTATCACTTAATTTTTTATTCATAGATAAATATTTAAGTTTTTCTTTTGATAATTTTCCTTTAACACAATCCATTTCGATAAATTTATATTTTTGATTTGTAATAATTTTAATTCTTTCTTTTTTATTAAGATTTACAAATTCTGAATTTGGATTTTTATCTATATAAACATATTCTGAATATTTATTAAAATCATTCATATTTTTACAATGTTCAAATATTATATCAAGAAGATATAATTTAGGATACATATATTTATAAGATCTAATATCGATAATATTACTATTTTTAAACATATTTTTATAATTGATATAACTATATTGATAGTCTTTGAAATATTCTTTAATAAATGGTAAAACTGTTTCCTGTTTCCCACAATGATTAAATAAATTACAAATTAAAGGTATTTGTTCTATTTGTATTTGCTCATTTGATTTTAAAAATTTTATCATAGAATTATCTAACCTTGATAATGGATAATGATATAATGTAAATTCATTATTATCTGAATCAAAATATGTTAAATCTTTAATAATACGCGACTCATTCGAAATTTCACTATCTTCATAAGTTTCGATTGTTTCATCTGTATCTATTTTATCTAAAATAATATTTTCTGAAATAAGTTTTTGCATTTTGATACTATCGCCTTCAAAATATTCATTACCGTATTTTATAGCATGTGTAAAAGTTTTTTTAAAAATTTTAATGAGATTTTTTTCAACTTTATTAATATTTTCTGAATAAACTTGAAAAATTAATATTGATCCTTTTGGATATGAATAGAAACGTTTATTATAAATCTGTTTTGTTTTACCTAATTTAAAT
>Ga0136601_1000855_pt1 | contig 11391 bp, 10 predicted proteins | sample AntRauMFilla2699_FD_181020 | JGI IMG/M metagenome (GOLD analysis project Ga0136601, IMG submission 181020) | Saline lake microbial communities from Rauer Islands, Antarctica - Metagenome Filla 2 #699 | ecosystem: Environmental > Aquatic > Non-marine Saline and Alkaline > Saline | place... | reverse complement strand
TCATAATCAAATTCTACTTTTAATGATTTTTTATCTTTCGGTTTACAATCTGAACAATCACAAGAACTTTCTGAATCACTTGTATAAGTATCTGAATTATTATTTGTACAATTATTCATTATAGTATAAATATATAATATAAATATTATTTTTATTTTAATTATATATAATATATATAGAATGGATTACATGAATACAGATTTAGGAAGTGACACCAATTCCGAGGAATCAATTCAAGTTCAAAGCGAAGAACCTAAAGATATGAATCTTATTAATACAAAACCAGTTCAACTAGAGCCCACTCAACTAGAGCCCACTCAACTAGAGCCCTCTCAACTCGAACCCATAAGAACTACAAGTACAAAAGCTTCAGATGAAACACCAGCGAATATTTTAAGTTCTTTATCAAGATTTCAATCACAAAATAATTACGCAGAAGCAGATATAACTGAAACACCAACGGAATATAAAGAATCTTATTCTCAAGAATCTTATTCTCAACAAACACATAATACTAAACTTGATGAATTAATGTCTTTGATGACGACACTATTATCACAAGCAACAATTCTTCATGAAAAAATTCAAGAAGAAAAAGAAAAAACAGGGACATTATCTGTAACACAAAAAAAAGAAGAAAAAGAACTACTCGAATTAAAATTAAAATTATTCTGTTAAATTATTAATATATTTTATAAAATATACTAATGATAACTTTTATAGAAAATGAAAAAATATTTTTAAAATGGGCATCTAAAACATACGAATATAAAATTAAAAATATAAAAATTAATAAAAAATTTAATTATTTTGATATTGATCAAATTGATCGAAATAAAATTGATCAAAATGATCCAATAATATTTGGTTGGAATGTATCACAAATATCTAAATATCATACAACAAAATATAATTATTACAAAACTAAAATAGATAATTTAGAAAATGAAAATGAAATATATGAAAAAATAAAAGACTTTTTAGAATATAAAAATAAATATTTAATAGTTCAAGATTTACATGATAATGATTATAAAAATGGAATAAATGAATTAATTAGATATTTGAATAAATATAATTTTACAGGAATAATTACACCTTACTATAAAACCGTAAATATGGAAAAAATAATAAATAAATGTAAAAATTTAAGAATTGTTCATTTATGTCATCATATTGATGAACATCAATTTAAAAATAGAGAATTAAAAAAAAAGTATGATGTGTTTTTATATGGTAATACAAATAAAAATATATATCCAAAAAGAAATCGTATTAGGGAAATTTTAGAACAGAGTGATGTAAAATATAAAATATTAAAACCAATAAGAAATTATTTTAGATATGATAAAACAAAATCAGGAGAGGCATTATCAAAATTAATAAATCAATCATATTTAACAATATGTACAGAATCAAAATATGATATGTTATTGGGTAAATATTTTGAAACAGCTATGTCGGGATCTATTATATGCGGGTCAATGGCAAAAGATGGCGAACAAATATGGAATAATAATTATATAAAATTAGATTTATCTAAATCTAATGAAAATATAATTGATCAAATAAAAAAAGCAATAAAAAATAAAAATAAATTAAATAAAATAATAGAATATCAAAATAATATAATGAACGCATATTATTTATCTTCATATAGTGAAAAATTATATAAGTTAATTATAAATAAGTTAATTGTAAATGAAAATTGATAAAGTTATAGTATCATCAAATATTTGTGGACATTATTTAGAATTATATCCATTAGTATATAGAATATGGAAAGATAAATTTAATTTAGATTGTTATTTGATATTAATTAGTGATTCAATACCAGAAAATTTAAACTATTTGAAAGAATATATAATTTTATTTAATCCTATTGAAAATATAAACTCAATATTTACAGCTCAATTTATTCGTATTTTATATCCCGCATTATTAGAAGGTAATATATTAATAAGTGATATTGATATATTTCCTATTTCTGAAAATTATTTTATAAATTCAATTAAAGATTTTCAAGAAAGTAAATTTATAACATATACTTCTCGATATAAATCTCAAAATATGTACGCAATATGTTATAATGTTGCTAATTCAAAAATATGGAAACAAATAACAAATATAAAAAGTCTCAATGATATACGTGAAAGAATAAAATTAACATATAATAAAAATTATACTGGACAAAAAAACTGCGATGGTTGGTTTTTAGATCAACAAGAATTATATCGTTATGTTAATAAATGGAACAAAATATCAAATGATTTAATAATATTAGAAGATAACGACATGGATTTTAAAAGATTAGATAAAAGAGCAAAAAAAGAAATAATTAAAAATATAGATTTTTATTGTAAAAATATTATTAATTATACGGATTTTCATTGTATAAAACCTTATTCAAAATTATCATATTATATAAAAAAAATAGTAAATGAAATAAAAAAATAATTAAAATTAATTTATAAATTAATTTTAATGAAATTATTATTAGGTAACCGTTCATTAAATTATAAAATTAATAAACAAGAAGCATATTCAAAATTAGCAACTAAAGGTGATAATAAAAAAAATTTATGGACATTACCAAAAGATCAACTAAAAGAATATAATTATCAATACAAAAATGAAGAAGATATTAAAAGTTTTGATGATATTAAAACTTATAAAATTATAATATTATTTAGATGTAATCGCTTTATTAAAACTTATTATAATGAAATTAAAATAAGTGATATTAAATTTATTTTATATTTAGATGATTTACACAATAGTCCCGAAATTCAAGAATTAAAAAATTTAGATAATAATTTTCCAAATAGTTTTAATTTAATATTATCAACATATCAATATACTTTTAATAAATTTTTTAATAATATCACAACAAAAATTTACTGGTTTCCTCATTCATTTAATGAATTATTTTATAATAAATTATTTTATAATAATAAACCTAAAAATGAATTATTATTAAGTGGCTGTTTATCACCTAATATTTATCCAATGAGAAATAAACTAAAAGAATATTGTTCAAACTATCCAATTTCGATATTAAAACATCCAGGGTATAATACAAAACATAAACATAAAATTGTTAGTATTCGATATTATCAATATTTACAACAATATCGATTTGCTTTTACTTGTTGTTCAAATAAAAACTTACCATATTTATTAGCTAAGTTTTTTGAAATCCCAGCATGTGGAGTAGTATTATTAGCTTATGATCGATATATAAAAAAAGAATTAAAACAATTAGGTTTTGAGGATAATAAAAATTATATATCAATAACAGAAGATAATTTAGAATATAAATTAAATTATATATTTGATAAAACAAATGAAAATGAAATAGAACTTATAAGAAAAAATGGTTATGAATTTATAAAAAATAATCATACATTAAAAATAAGAATTCAAAAATTAATGTTAGATTTAGATTTATAATTTTATTTTAAATTTTATAAAGTTTAAAATAAAAAAATAAAAAATAATTTAGAAATATATGGAAATAAAAGAAATATATCCAGTTGGCTTAGTTGATTGTCGAATTATAAATAATAAAATAAATATTGTATATTTTGAAACAAATAAAACATTAGGAATAAGAACTAAATTTTTTAATGTAAAACCAGATATTAAATATAAAATTAAAATTAAAATAAATGGAGATGTTAATAATTATATTGTATGTAAAGATAAAGAAAATAACCAAATTGGAACAAAACAATTAATAAAAAAAGAAGGAAATTATGAAATTATTTATTCATTTGATTCATATATGTCTGTATCATTTTTTATATTATGTGATCAAACATATACGAATCAAATTATTAGACTAAATTTATTATTAATTGATCAATCCAATAATAAAATTGTTCAAAAAATAAAAAATAAAGAGAAAATTAAAGAATTTAAAATAAATAATAATAAAATTTTAATAGTTTCAAGTGGAATACCTCAAAATAATATTTATGCTTATTATGCTTATAATAATGCTAAATATTTAAAAATAAATAAATATAAATGTAGTTCTTTATTTTTAGATAATGAAGCCGTATATCAAAATCATAATATTGATTACGATTCTATACAAAATATAGAAGTAGCAAAAGTAATACGTGAAGATAAATTTTTTATTGATAATAAAATAAAATCAGGAACATTGTCATTATATAGTTCAAATAAAAGTTCAATAATAGAAAATTTAGAAGGAGAACCAGATTTTATATTTTGTTATGATCAAATAAGTATAATAGTTTCAAGAAGTATGTTTCAAACATCAAAAATAATAAATATGTTTGAAAATAGTCCAATTAGTTTATATTTAAGTGATCAAAATAAAGAATATGTAAAAAATTATCCAGTTTTATTTGAAGGTAAATATTTAGATTATGAAAAAAAAAATAAAATTCTTATTTTTAGTAAAAAAGATAATATTAATAAAGATGATTATGAAGATTTAAAAAAAATAAAATATGATATTGAATTTTATAATCAATTAACTAATTTAGAAAAAAAAATATCAGAAAGTAATATTGTTATATTATATGATAAAAATATATTAAATGAATTAATAATTAGAATGTGTAATTATTATTATACAAATATATTAATAAATCCAAATTTAGAAGAGATACATTTAGTATATTCAAAATATCATTTAAAAAAAATATCAAAACAAATACCAAAATTAATAAATAATACTGATGATTTGATAAAATATAATTATAAAGATTTTAGTCAATGTCTAAATTTATTTAATAATAATAAATTTAATCCTAAAATTTTAGTTTATTCACATTATGATACACAATCATATGATGGGTTAAAAATGTATTATTTATTTAATTTATTAAAAAAACATAATATTGATACATATGGTTTATTTAATGGCGAAGATAATAATATATTTAATTTAGATAGTTGTTATAATATTAACTTGAATGAAATAACATTAAATAAATTTTTATCAACTGTTAATAATTTTACAATAATAATATCTAATAATGTTGAATTTATTAATTTAATAAAAGATAAAAATACTAATATAAATACCGAATATATTATTTATACAACCGAAAAATTAATTAATAATTTAACTTTACAAACACTAAATATATTAGAAAATAACAAATTAATAATAGAAAATAATAATACTCGAGAAAAATTAGAAGAATTTTCTATTAAAAATTATATCGAAAATGATTTAAGTTATTTAAATAAAATAACTTTTGATAAAGAAATATTTTATGATATTGGAATAATTATTAACGAACAAATTATTAAAAATCACAAACAATTAATATTAAATTTAATTAATAATAATTATTTTAATAATCAAATATTAATAATACAAAATAAAAATTATAAATTAGAAAAATTTTGTTCATATGACAAGTTAATATTTAAAACAATCAAAAATGATTTTGAAGAATTAGAATTATGTCAAATGTGTTCTAATATTATTATATTTGATCAAAATCAATATCAATTATTAATACATAATAGTTTAAATCGAAATTTAATTATTGATAATTTATTAGAAAAAGATATTGTTGAAAAAATTATTAATAATTCAAAAACAAATACAAATTTTAACTCAAATACAAACTTAAATTTGAATGAATTTATTTTATTAAATTATATAACTAAATATTTGACAAATAATAAGCTTAATAACCATATTAAAAAAGAGTATATTATAAATATCGAAGAACAAGATAAAAATAAAAACTTTATTAATGATCGTATTAATGATAAAATTTTTGAAAATATAAATAATCATCGAATATTAGAAAATGAATATGTGGAAAAAATTTATAGTTCAAAAGAATTTTCAAGTCTAAATATAATTATAATAAATAAAAATAATCAAAATAAAAAATATCAAATTAACAATAAATATATTAATAATATTACAATATTTGAATTAAATGATGTTGAATATTTAAAACATTTTGATGATGGTGAAATATACTATTTTATCGATAATAATTATCAATATCATAATCTAATTAATGAAAATAAAATTAGTTATCTATATTTAACTACCAAACCTAAAAAAATTATAAATTATAATTACAATTATATAATTAATAAGAAAAAAGAATATATACAATATTTATTTCCCAATTCTAATATTATTTAATCAATTAAATTTATTAAAAATGATCAATCATCGCGCATTTGATCACGTTCAATAATAGTAGCATCTAAAACTTTATTTGGGACTTTATTAAGTTTTAAATAAGAATTAAGAGCTTGTGTATCTTTTGGGAAACATAAACCACCATAACTTATTTTTTTATCAACACCAGGAACATCCGTATGAGTTGGACTAATCCATTTATTACGCAACATAATATCTTTAATATTGTTATAATCTAAGTTTTTTTTTTGACATAAACTATAAATTTCAGTAAAATATTGTATTTTAATAGCATAAAATGAGTTTAATGAAAGTTTAATAAGTTCGGATTCAGAAGATGAACATAAAGAGAATTGAGCATTAGAAAATACTTTTTTAAAAAATAAGAAAACATTATTAAATTTTTTTTCATCACATAACATAGCTTTACCTAAAACGATATGATTTTGATTTTTAAAATCTTCATAAGCAGTGCGAGCACTTAAAAATTCTGGATTATGAATTATATCTAAATTATAAAGTATTGATAAATTATCACATGTATCTGGTTCAATTGTGCTTTTAATTATAATACTACCTTTATAATTATTATTATGTAAATATAAACATGTTTCATAAATAGAATCTTTATTATAAGTACCAGTTTCTTTATTATACAAAGTAGGTAAAGCTAAAAAAACAATATCGGTATTAATCATATCAGATAATTGACCTATTTTTTTAAATTTATCATATGAATAAATATTATATTTTGTATATGTTTCAAAATATTTTTTAATAGCACCTCCAACAAAACCTATACCAATAATTCCAATATTTTTCATAATTATAATTTTAAAAATAAGTATTTTTTTATATATAAAATAATTAAAGAAATACTAATGATAATATAATTAATAATGACTAAAACAACCAAATCATCAAAACAAGTTCAAACTCAAAGTGTAATTGATTTTGATAAAAAAAGTATCGAATATCTTCGTCCAATTTTATCAAAATATAATTTTACAATAACTCTAAAATATTTATATTCGTATAGTAAAGAAACTCATAACCCAGCGTTAACAAATTGTATGAGTAATTTACTACGACAAATGTATATGGAATCAAAATATGATAATATTGAAGATAGTGTATTAAATTTTGATAAAGAAACAATTCAAACGATTAGTGAAGAATTAAAAGAATATGATTTTATGGATGTATTAAAATATTTATACACATTTGGTTATGAAATTCATAATCCAGCATTAGTAGTTGGAACAAGAAATACATTAAAAAAATTATCAATGGAAAAATTATCAACAAATAAAAAAACTAAAACAGAAAATGGCGAAGAAGTTGAAGGAGTTGAAGAAACAAAAAATAAGAAATTAAAAGAGCGTTTAAAATCACAAAGAGAACAAAAAAGAAAATCGAGAAGTGAATTAAAAACACTAAAAGGAAAAAATACAAAAAAAGAAGAATAATAAATAAAATATTATAATTATTAAATAATAATTATAATATTGATTATAATATATGAAATATCCAGATATAAAAGATAAAGAATTTAATAAAAAAATTTACAATAAATATAAGAAATACGAGATACCAAAAAAAAAGAAAACGTTCAAACAGATATGTTATCCCAAAGATTTTATATTACAACCCCAACAAAAATTTTTAAGTGATTTTATGAAACCAACAACTCCCTATAAAGGTCTTTTAGTATTTCATCGTATTGGAGCTGGTAAAACATGTACTGCGGTAAGAATAGCCGAAGAATGGAAACATTCACATCAAATTATTGTAGTAGTACCCGCTTCATTACGAGGAAATTTTAAAAACGAATTAAGATCTTTATGTGCTCAAAATGAATATTTAAAACCAATTGAACGAGAACAATTAGAAATATTACATCCAAGTAATGACGAATATAAAAAAATAATAAAAAGAAGTGATCAAAGAATAAATAATAATTATAAAATTTATTCATATAATAAGTTTGTAGATTTAGTAGAAAATAAAAAATTAAATTTATCAAAAACCATATTAATAATTGATGAAATACAAAATATGGTTTCAGCAGATGGTTATTATTATAAAACTTTATTAAATACAATTCAAAATGCTCCACGAACTTTAAAAGTTGTTGGTTTAACAGCAACACCCATATTTGATAAACCTGTTGAAATAGCTTTAACAATGAATTTATTAAAAATTCCAATTAAATTTCCAACAGGTTCTACTTTTAATAATATGTTTATTGAAAATAACCGTGCAAAAAATTTAACAATGTTTAAAGATCGTATAAGAGGTTTTGTATCATATTATAGAGGAGCTCCTCCATATGTATTTCCAGAAGCTACAATAAAATATAAAAAATGTCGAATGTCAAATTTTCAATATCGTTCATATCAAACAGTATTGGCAGGTGAAAAAAAAAGACAAGGTATTAAAAAATTTAAAGAACAAGCTTCAATGTTTAAAGAAGGTAATGTAATAAAATTACCAAATAATTTTTTTATAGGAACGCGTTTAATATCAAATGTCGCATATCCAAATAAAAAAATAAATCAAAAAGGTTTTGAATCATGGAAAGGGGATTCTTTAAAATTAAAGAATTTAAAAAATTATTCAATTAAATTTTATACAATTATTAAAAAAATATTAAAATCTTCGGGTACATCTTTTGTTTATTGTAATTTTACAGAATATGGTGGTATTTTAGCATTTAAAAAGGCTCTCGAAGCTCAAGGATTTAGTAATTATTTAGAAACAGGTGAAGGTTGGAAGCGTTATAGTATTTTAAGTGGTTTAGAAAATGACGCTCAAAAAGAAGAAATTAAAGCAGTTTTTAATAAAAATAGTAATACAAGAGGACAAAAAATAAAAGTTATTATTGGTTCGCCAAGTGTCGCAGAAGGACATAGTTTTAAAAATTGTCGAAATGTTCATATAATGGAACCTTACTGGAATCAAAGTAAATTAGACCAAATTATTGGACGAGCTGTACGATATTGTTCGCATAAATTATTAGACGAAGATAAAAGAAATGTTAAAGTTTATATATATATTGCCATACATGAAAAAATAAAAGAAAGTATTGATGAATATATAAGAAAATTAGCAAATAAAAAAGATCAATTAATTAAAGAATTTGAATATGCTCTAAAAGAAATTGCTATAGATTGTAAATTATTTAAAAATGCAAACCAATTTAAAAATGAAAACTCGATTGTTTGTGATTTATAAATGATTTATAAATGATTTATAAATGATTTATAAATGATTAAATTTTTTGTGATTTATAAAATGATTAAATTGTTGTGATTAATTTAAAAATTATAAATATTTACTATTAAATATAATAAAAAATGGATTTTATATATAGATTAATTTTTTTAGGCGTGCTTTTATCAATTATTTATACATTATATATATACCAAAAACAATTAGAAGATGAAACAAATAAAAAAAAAGTAATACAACAACCTAAAAAAAATATTAAAAAAGATACATTAGATGAAATAACAAAAGCAAATACAAAAGCTAATGAAAATACACGTATATTAAATGATGAATGTTCTTTATTTGATAATTCATTAACTAATGTAAGTACTAAATTAGATTCAAATGATGAATTAACAAATTCGGATGATTCTGAAGAATCTAATTTAAGTAGTTTATTAAAATAAACTATTTAAAATTTTTATTATTCATATTTATTATTAATTATGAATAACAATACTTTAATTTTTGTATTATTAATATTTGCAGCAGTGGTTATATTTTGGTATTTTAAAATATATAAAAGTCCTGTTATTAAAGATACGTCGATAAAAAAATTAGAATCGACAAAAAGTTTTTTACCTACACCCACAATTAAAAAAACAGAACAAATTAGAAAACCACAAAATCCTTTAAATGAAATAAACGATGAAAGTTTATGTGAAACAACTTTTGATGAAGATTTAAAAGCTGTATTTGATATTGATATAAATGGTGATTATGTAGGAAGTATTGAATTTTTATTATATGATAAAATAACACCACGAACTGTTGAAAATTTTTCAAAACTAATTTTAAATAATAATTATAAACAAACTTTATTCCATAGAATTATACCCGGGTTTATGGCTCAAGGTGGAGATTTTGAAAGAGGTGATGGAACAGGAGGAACAAGTATTTATGGATCAACTTTTGATGATGAAAATTTTATTAAAAAACATTCAAAACGTGGAATACTTTCGATGGCAAATTCGGGACCTCATACAAATGGATCACAATTTTTCATATTATTTAATGAAACTCCTCATTTAGATAATAAACATGTTGTTTTCGGTGAAATGATTGAAGGTGATGAAATATTATCATTAATAGAAAGTTATGGAACAGAAGATGGAACTCCTCGAGCTCAAATTGTTATTAGTGATTGCAAATTATTATAAATTTAAAAATTGACAATAAAGTATCTCATAAAAAATTGATATTTATAGTTTATAGATATATAAACCATAAATTATACTATAAATTATACAATGTCAAACCAAGAAACAGTTAAATCGGGTCTAAATTTCAACGTGAAATATTTTAAAACTCATCTTAAAAAATACTATGAAAAACGTAATGTTTATGTTACAGTTGTTAAAGAGGGTAAAGAAGAAAAAAAATTACCTATGATTTCAGGTAGTCATGTTGCTACAACAGCAATTATTGAAAGTCTTACTCATTATATTCTATCTAATATTAAAGATAGAGTTAAACAAGATAAAACAAATCTTCGTAGACTTGATAGACCAACTTTAAGAACATTTATTTTAGAATCGGATGACGAACTTAAAAAATTCTTCTTATCTTATGATTCTTTATTTGATTCTTCAAGAGATTATGATGAAGGTTTTTCGGTTACAAAAAAAGATTTTACAACTTATATTAATACTTTTATGGGCACAGAATTCTATCTTACAGAAAAAGCTTTTAATTACTTCTATTTTATTATTAGTACAGTATTTTATCAACTCGCAGATAGAGCTAAAATTCTTATGTTATACGCAAAAAAACGAACAATTAATTCTTCTTGTATGACCGCAGCACTCGAAACAATGTTCGATGAAAAATTATCACATATTATAATTAATAATGTTCACAAAGCTATGACTCTTTATAATCATAAAGATGAAGAAAAAGATGAAGAAAAAAATGAAGAAAAAAATGAAGAAAAAGACAAAAAGAAATCTAAAAAAGACTCC
>Ga0136601_1000849_pt1 | contig 11462 bp, 10 predicted proteins | sample AntRauMFilla2699_FD_181020 | JGI IMG/M metagenome (GOLD analysis project Ga0136601, IMG submission 181020) | Saline lake microbial communities from Rauer Islands, Antarctica - Metagenome Filla 2 #699 | ecosystem: Environmental > Aquatic > Non-marine Saline and Alkaline > Saline | place... | reverse complement strand
CGAACCGGCTATCCTTTATTACGGTGTATTTTTGAATGATCTCATCAACTTTCTCATTATCGCCCTCGTAGTGTATATTGTCTTCCATTCACTTGGCCTCACGAAGCTTGATAAGAAAAAGGCCTAGTTGATGGCTGACGGATCTCAATACAAACAAAAGTTGACCGATGAACAGTACGACGTATTGTTCAATAAAGCTACCGAAGCGGCATTTAGCGGCGAGTACGATCAAGAATTTCGTACCGGCACGTATACCTGCGCAGCATGTGATACTGAATTATTTGAAAGCGGAACAAAATTCGACGCTCATTGCGGCTGGCCCAGCTTTTATGACGCCAAGCCTGGCGCGGTTGTCTTTCACGACGATTCTTCATTGGGTATGAAGCGAACTGAAGTGACCTGCGCGACCTGTGGCGGCCACCTGGGGCACGTCTTTGAGGGTGAAGGCCTGAACGTGCCAACCGACCAGCGGTATTGTATTAATTCGGTGAGCCTCGCATTTCGCTCGGCATCATAAACTACAACAGTTTACGTGAAACGCATACCGTACAGATGTTATGATGAGTGTAGTTAGTAACGGGTGGGTTACAAGGAAATAATGAACCGCAATTTTCGTCCCCGTTTTTCTCCTGAATTATCACGACCAGTAGTGAAGACGCACCGGCGATTTTATGAAGGTGGCGGTACAATACCTCAACCAGGTGATAAATCTGAGATACTGAACAGATTTCGAGAGCGCTTTCGTTCTCAGGATGTTATTCGTCAAGTTTCTGTTCCGGAACGTTTTACGACAAAAGAGTTGGGACATATTGCAACACCCGAGAATCCAGACTTGCCCGTCCTCGCGTATAAAGAAGCAATAATAGCATCTGTCGCAGAGAATCAGGTCACCATTATTACTGCCGAAACGGGTGCCGGTAAGAGCACTCAAGTACCTCAGTATTTACTGGAACACGGATACCATATCAATATGACGCAACCACGTCGTATTTCGGCATCATTTGTAGCCGAGCAAATCGATCGTGAGTTAAAAGAAGTACTTGGTGAAGATGCGGCTCATCTTGCTGGTTTTCATACCGCTGAACAAAACTCGACTGTACCAGGTATTACTCGGGTGACTGCACTGACAGATGGCTTGCGCTTAGTTCAGGAGTTTGGCCAACGAGATGAACTTGAGCACGAAGTGCTTATTATTGATGAAGTGCATGAGTGGAATTCAAATATTGAAATGCTGATCGGACAGGTCAAAAGGTTACTGCAAGAAAAACCAGACCTCAGGGTAGTGATTATGAGTGCAACCATGGAAGCTGAACGACTTGCCGAGTATTTCTCTAACCAAAAAGAGACTCATGTGCCCATAATTGAGATTCCTGGTAGAAACCATGAAGTAACACGACTTGAGGAAGCTGAATCGACAGTTGAAAAGCAAGTGCTTGCGTATGCAAAGACAGGACAAAACATGCTTGTTTTTCTTCCGGGTGTTCGTGAAATTGAAGATCTTCTCGATTCATTAAAAAAGAAACTTTCTTCTGAAGCGGTAATTTTGCCATTGCACAGTAAGTTATCGCAAACCGAACAGGACGCGGTAAAAGCCTCTTATTCGGGTATAAAAATTATACTTGCGACAAATATTGCGCAAACAAGCATCACTATTCCAGATGTAGATGTTGTAATCGACTCGGGACTAGAGCGAAGGCGTGAGATTGACGATGAGGGAGTGCAGAGTCTTAATCTCCGCTATATTTCACGAGCTGACATGCATCAGCGTGCTGGAAGAACAGGGAGAGTCAGGCCAGGTACGTATATCCATACACGGCTATATGATCAACTCGATTTCGTGCCATTCGATAGTGCGGACCGATCTGATTATCCAGTTCCAGAGATTCTTCGTACTGACGTCGATCGTAACATGCTATTTGCTGCATCAGCAGGAATTGATTTCGCACAACTTGAGCTCTTTCACCCTGTTTCATCAACAGTGATTAAACGATCAAAGGAAGCACTTCGTATTATTGGTGCACTTGACGATTCTGGTACTATTGCACCGAAAGGTTTGCGTATGACGAAATTCCCTATGAGACCAATGTATGCGCGTATGCTGATTGAAGCAGAAGATCGAGGCCTTTCGCTTGAACGACGTACTCAAGCAATTGCGATGGTATCAGCAATGGAAGTTGGGGGAATGCCATCGTGGTTGAAGAAGCGGAGTCGAGAGTGGCGTAACCTTACTGAGCAGACAGACTCCGATCACATTGCGCAACTTGATTTGTTTGCTGCCGGCCGTGAAATGGAGTATCGCGATCTTCATATGGCAGGGTTCGACGTTAAAAATTATGAGCGTGCGACCGAGCTGTATACGAAAGTTCGTAAACGAATGTCTATTCCTGCGACGACTGAACTAGTGCCCCCGAACACTTCAGATGTGAAAGAGCTACGTTATACGATTGCCGCTGGATTAGCTGATTTTGTCTATCAGCGAAGAGGGGTGAGTGAGTATGTACGGGTTGAAGGTAAGACCGGTACACTCAGAACGAAAACAGAGAGAAGTACGGTGTATGGTCATCCAAAGCTCGTTGTTGCAACGCCGTACGGCATTGAACGCTTTCGATCAGGAAGTCGTGAAACGGAACACGTCATTCAAGACCTTTCTGAGGTTACCCCGCAACTGCTTGGTGAGGTAGCGACGACGTTATTAAGCTGGAGTGATGAGGGTGAATTAAAGTGGAGTAATGGTCGCTTGGTTGAGGTTCGTAAGCAGCTATTTCGTCATGCAATTGAAACAGGCGTCCTGCGTGAAGAAGATGCGCAACCTAACAGGCAGTCTATTGCAGAGGTAACAAATTATATTCTTACCCACTCAGGCTCTGCAGTCACTCAATTAAAGGCGATTAAAAAAGAACTCGAGCAGCTGCAGCATTTAACGGTCGAAACTCTACCGAAAGTAAGTGATGAAGACTTACGTGCAGTCATTGACCGTGCAATTGAAGGGAGTGTACTCGATCCATCCTATGTTGATCACCGGGTTCGAATTATTATGAATGAAGAAGGTCTTGAGCTTGATGCACTTGTGAGCAGTCGAAAGCGCAATACGATACGAAGAAATGCGCCTGAGACCATGAGTTTTGAGGGTTTAGATCGCAAGATTACGTACCGACGCGGCATCCCTCGCTTTAAAATCAACGATATAAGAGATACATTACGCTGGAGTGGGAATCCACTCCTTGACGATGGACGGGTGGTGAAAGTTGTATTTAATGGACGTCTTTACGAAGCCCAAGAGCTGCAGGCCCTCGCAAGAAGTGAGTAAGGCGATAAATTATAGGCCATATATCGTATACTGGAGAATATGAGTAAAAAATTACAAAACATCCTCTGGATGGATCTCGAAATGACCGGCCTCGATCCGAAAGAAGATCGTATTCTTGAAGTTGCAGTAATTGTGACCGATTGGAATTTCCAAGAAATTGCTACTTATGAAGCGGCGGTTAAAGTGAGTCCACGCCGCATTGAGCGTCGCATGATAAAAGGGCCATCGGCTGCTTTTTGGAGCAGCATTCCCTCAATTCGTGATGCATTAATCACCCAAACCCGCGAGCAGGGACGAACTGGTCAGGTTGTAGAGCAGGAATTACTTGAATTCATCAATAAGCATTTCGACAAAGCTATACCAGTGCTACTTGCTGGTAACTCAATTCATCAAGATCGCCGCTTTATTGTTTCTGAATGGCCTGAACTCGATAATCGGCTCCATTATCGTATGCTCGACGTCACTGCATGGAAGGTTGTCTTTGAAGGTAAGTACGGTAAAAAATTTGCGAAACCAGAAATTCACCGAGCACTTGATGATATTCGCGGCAGTATTATGGAACTAGAATATTATATGAAGAAGATAAAATAATGAAGCATAAAGAACTGGAAGACTACCTCCTGAGTTTCCCGAATACGTGGCTCGATTTTCCTTTTGGTGAACAGGCGAGTGTGTACAAGGTAGGCCATAAAGAAACTGGCGAGGGCAAAATGTTCGCCCTGATTGCTACCGATAGTGATCCGCTGCGGGTGAGTTTAAAGTGTGACCCGCATCTTGCGGTGACGCTTCGTGAAAAATATGAAACTGTGCTTGCGGGATATCATTTGAATAAAAAACACTGGAACACTATTGTGTGCTCTGGTCAGCTCAGCGATGACGAAGTAGGCGACCTAGCACGCTTAAGTTATCAACTTGTTACCGAAGGTTAACTATTCGCAGCGTTGTAGTCTGAAAAAGCTTCTTGTGACGGTAGTAAGTTATCATAGGCTTCTTGAGCGAATGTTGTCGTTTCAGTATTATATCCGCCAGTTTGAATTTGTTGTAAGAGCGCGAGTAGTTGTGCGAGCTGATAGGCCATTTCACGAGCGTAGGTACGATCGAACACTGCATTAAGGCGAGCGTTTTCAAGCCGTTCAGCCGTTGCGGCGGTCGACTCTTCGGCAACAATCGACGCGCTCAGACTTTCTGTATTTACCCCCGAGGATGACAACGGCGCCACGATATCGCGGTTTACATTCGTAAAGTAAATCTTAAGATTACTGTTTAAGCTTCGGAGTTCACTACTTTTTAATGTGCTTTGTGAATCTTCAACAATTGTTGCGGTTGCAGACATCCGTGCCGAGAGTCGTTCCAAGGGAGCGCGTTTGCTGTTGACGACAACATTGAGCGTGATCGATACGATAATAATCACCACGACGAGGGCGGCACCAATGAGTGCGAATAATTTAGGACCAGGGGTGAGCATCGATTTCTTCGTTGTTTGTGGAGCAATTTGATTCAAGTAATCCAACGGCGGTTGAGGCTGCTGTGGGTTGGGTGGAGGTGTTGGATGTTCGGGATACATATGCTCCAATTTAAGCACAAACAGTAACAGAGGTAAAGAGTGCTATAATCAGGGTATGCAAGACGCCAAAGAAGAGGTGCGCTCACGGCTGAACATCGAAGATGTGATTGGCGAGTATGTTCAGTTGCAACGAGCCGGACGTAATTTTAAGGGTTTGAGCCCGTTTACCGGTGAAAAAACACCGAGTTTCCATGTGAGCCCAGAAAAAAATATTTGGCATGACTTTTCTTCGAATAAAGGTGGTGATGTTTTTAGTTTCATTATGGAAGTTGAAGGAATCGACTTTCGTGAAGCGCTTGATTTGTTGGCTCGACGAGCCGGTGTCGATATGTCAATTTACGATTCTAAGGGTGGACAAGAAATCGCTAAACGAAAAAAACGATTGCTTGCCGCGCACGATTTAGCTGCTCACTATTACCAACAGAGCCTCGTGAAAAACGAACACGCGCTTAACTATGTCTTTCAAAAGCGAAAATTAAGTAAAGAAATTGTGACGTCATTTCGTATTGGGTATGCCCCGGCAAGCGGCGATGCGTTGGTAACATTCTTAACAAAAAAAGGCTTCTCTCAACAAGAACTTTCACAAGCAGGCTTACTTAACCAGTATGGCGGTGATTTATTTCGTGGTCGCATGATGGTGCCACTGATGGATGGCTCGGGCCAGGTGATCGGCTTTACAGCGCGTATTCTTGAAGATGCCCCGAACGCACCAAAATACCTGAACACTCCGCAAACCCTACTCTACGATAAGGGTCGCCATGTGTTTGGGTTGTCACAAGCCAAAGAGGCAATTCGCACCGGCGACTACACCGTTGTTGTAGAAGGTAACCTCGACGTCGTGAGTAGCCACCAAGTAGGAGTGACCCAAGTAGTGGCGACGGCGGGGACGGCGATGACCGAAAACCACTTAAAAGCGCTCGTTCGCCTTAGTTCAAATGTTCGACTGGCGTTTGATGGTGATGCTGCCGGGCTTGCTGCGAGCGAGCGAGCGATTCGCATTGCGCAAGCAGTTGGCATCGACTTAACGATTGTGAACCTAGGAGACGACGCAAAAGACCCTGACGAACTGATTCAAAAAGATCCAGCACTGTGGCAAAAGGCAATTGATACCGCAGAACCGGTTGTCGATTGGGTGCTCAAGCAATATTCAAGCCGGGAAGACCTGACGTCGGGTATCGGAAAGCGCAACTTTACCACCGCGGCACTACAGGTAGTGCGCTCGCTGAATGACCCAGTTGAACAAGATCATTATTTGCAACAAATTGCTGATATGATCGGTACCTCAATTGATGCGTTGCAACAAAAACTCGCTGGTGTTGAAGAACCGATACAGAAACCACTCAAAAAAGCTTCTCGCAACCAGCCTATGCAGCTTGATACAAAGAGCTATCAAGATAATCTTCTGGCCGTTGCCTTCGTTGATCCCACCGTTCGAGAACTATTAAAAGATATTGAAGCAGATATGGTGGCAACTGATGAGCGGAAGGAATTACTCCAGTTCTTAAAAACGAACAACGAAGTGACTCAGGACGTTCCTGATGGCTTGCAAAATATCGATACCTATGTGAAAATAGTACTATTAAAGGCCGACACACGGTATGGGCAGTGGAGTAACGAAGATCGTTACTTCGAAGCAGCCCGCCTGGTCCGCCAACTGATAACCGAACATAAGAAAATACAAAAAGATCAACTGATGATGCAGCTTCGGACCGCCGAAGAAGACGGTGATGATGAACAAGCAATGACCATCAGGCAGCAGCTTAATGAACTAATCAAGGAGATTTCTCGTGCCAAGAAGTAAAAAGAAAGACGAACCAATTGTCGAAGAAGCAACCGAAGAAGTAGTGATCGGTGGCGGAGCACTCGTAACTGATATTGAAGAGCCAGCAGTTGAAGACCTCGAAGAGGAAGAAGTTGATACCGATGAAGACCTTCTCAGCCAAGAGCAGTATTTTGATGATGCCAGCGATGACAGTGTACGGTTGTACTTACGCGAAATCGGAAAAATCCCTCTACTGACAAGTGAAGAAGAGCTTGCACTTGCACACCGAGTGGTTGCGGGCGAAAAACGAGCGAAAGATAAAATGGCTGAAGCGAACATGCGTCTTGTGGTGTCTATTGCCAAGCGTTACAGTGGCCGTGGACTTGATTTCCTCGATCTTATTCAAGAAGGAAACACAGGACTCCTCCGTGCTGTTGAAAAGTTCGACCCAGACAAGGGATTTAAATTTTCAACCTACGCGACGTGGTGGATTCGCCAAGCAATTACCCGTGCGATTGCCGACCAAGCCCGAACTATTCGTATTCCGGTGCACATGGTGGAAACTATCAATAAATTGCTTCGTACGCAGCGTCGTATGACCCAAGAGCTCAACCGTGAACCAACCATTGAAGAACTTGCGAAAGAGCTTGAAATGGAACCGGAAAAAGTTGAATACGTCATGAAGATTAAGCAAGACATTACCTCGCTTGATGCTGGTGTTGGTCGTGATGGTGACGACGAAGACTCAGTACTTCGTGATTTCATTGAAGACGAAGACAGCGCGACGCCTGAAGAGTCAGCAGCTTCCCAGCTATTGAAAGAACAGGTACAGTCGATTCTCTCAACCCTATCAGATCGGGAACAAAAGATTATCAAAATGCGTTTTGGTCTTGAAAATGGCAAAAGCCATACATTAGAAGAAGTTGGTCAAGAATTTGCCGTTACCCGTGAGCGTATCCGTCAAATTGAAGCCAAAGCACTCGCGAAACTTCGCAAGCACAAAGATTCAAAGAAGCTTCACGAATACCTAGGCTAGAAAGCCAGTTTCTTCAGCCAGCTCATCGAGTTGCTTGAAGAAGTGTTCACGACTGCCGCTATTGGCAATAAAGAAGTCGGCCGCAGCAATGGGGCCGCCTTTTTGCATCGTTTCAATTTCATTGTGGTCGCGTTCCTCTGAGATCTGTGGAGACTGCGGGCGATCTTCACGTGTTTCGAGCCAGTGGTATCGTTTGTGTTTTGGCGCGGTGACGGCAACGATGGATACGTGGCCAGGAAAGGCATGTTTCATAGCTTTATATTCATCCCAACTATAAATACCATCAGCAATAATACGGTGCTGGCCGGCATTCACGAGGTCGTTAATTTGGGTGATGATGCGGTTGACGACAAAATCTTGCCCTTCGCGTTCGCGAATTTCTATGCGAAATGTCTTTTCGTTTTCTTCACCTTTTTCAATACCCGCTTCAGCCATAGCGCTATATATAACGCCGCCAAAGTACACCCGAGGGTAGCCTTTGTGGGTGAAATACTCTACAGCAGTTGATTTTCCAGAGCCGGTGAGTCCGACGAATGCAAGAATTTTGAGGTTTTGTGGATGGGTCATAGCTTCATTGTAACAAACATCCGCTCTGTTACTGCTATACTAAGTACATATGAAACGCTTGGCTGTCATCGACGGAATGTCTGTATTTTACCGCGGTTACTATGCGATGCCCAACCTGGCACTTGCTGACGGTACACCGACGGGTGGCGTCTACGGTTTTACTTCAATTGCTATTGAGATTATTAAAAAGCTCCAACCTGATTACGTGGCGATTGCTTGGGATATTCGCGGTACCAGTGCGGCAACTCGGCTTGAAATTTTCGATGGCTACAAAGCAGGACGCACCAAGCCACCAGAAGATTTTTACGCGCAACTCCCTATTTTAAAAGAAGTGCTGGCTGCATTTAACTGGCCACTTTATGAACTTGATCGCTATGAAGCTGACGATATTATGGGCACATTCTCGATTGAAGCCAAAGAAAAGGGTGTCGAACTCTGTATTATTACCGGCGATCATGACATGTTGCAGTTATTGAATGAAAATACATCGGTATATATTACCAAAACCGGCAGTACCGATTTAATGCGGTACGATGACAGTGCGTTTGAGGAGAAATACGGTATTACAGTAGCGCAATTTGTTGATTACAAAGCCCTGGTAGGGGATTCGAGCGATAACATTCCGGGCGTACGAATGATTGGTGAAAAAGCCGCGCGAGACCTCCTTCAAACCTATCACACACTCGATGGCGTGTATGAGCACATTGATGAAATTTCAGGCGCTCGTCAAAAACATCTTATTGCCGGAAAAGACTCGGCCTACATGAGCCAAAAACTTGCTCGCATTTTTACCGATGCACCAATTTCACTTGATTGGGACGAGGCACACATCGAACGGACTAATGTCGAAAACATCGTCCAGATATTACATAAATACGAATTTAATTCATTGCTGCACCGGCTTCCAGAGCATATGAAGCTCGGCACAAAGGTTGTTGATGTTGAAGACAGTACCGAAGAAGTCGTCATTACCTTAAGTGAAGTTGCGTGGCCAGAGATGGTTTCAATCGACGGCCCGGTACTACTAGAAGTGATTGAGGGAGTAGTATGGCTTTCAACCGATCTTAAGACAGTGAGTCAGGCTCCCGTTGGTGCTGTCTCTGCAAGTGTCTGGCGTGCCCTCGAGATGGCAACGGTGATTAGTTACGATCTTAAATTGCTGTACCACACGCTCGCCGCCAATGACGTAATGGTGAAGTTCGAAACAGTTCACGACATCCGCCAAGCAGCATTCCTCATTAATCCACTGCAGCGTGACCGTTCAATATCTGCGCTGATTGGGCAGGAAGATGCGTCACCCATTGCAATACTATCGGGTCTATTGGCGGTCTATCGGCAGCAATGTGAGGCATTTGAGAAAGAACCAACAGTTGCCACTATCGCTCGTGAATTTGACTTCCCGTTAACACACCTTTTGTTCAAGATGGAGCATCGAGGCGTCTTGATTAATCCCGAGACACTCCATGCGATGAGCGCAGATCTAGGCACACGCTACAACGAGCTTGAACAAGAAATGTATACAATGGTGGGGAGCGAGTTTAATATCGCTAGCCCGGCTCAATTATCAGAGGTACTTTTCACAAAGCTACAGCTTCCAACAACTGGTATTAAAAAAGGAAAAACCGCCTATAGTACTGGCCAAGCCGAGCTTGATAAGCTACGTGGACAACACCCAATTATCGAACTTATTGAACAAACTCGCGAGCTAGCAAAACTGAAGAATACTTATAGCGATGCGTTGCCGAAGTTGGCCGACGAACACAACCGTTTGCACACGACATTCAACCAAGATATTGCGGCAACCGGACGCCTGAGTAGTACAAACCCGAACCTGCAAAATATCCCCATTCGTACAGAACAGGGCCGTAAAATTCGTGAAGCGTTTATTGCTGATGGTGACAAGGTGCTGGTGAGCGCCGATTATTCACAATTTGAACTTCGTCTTGCGGCAATTATGGCTCACGATACGTCACTTATTAACGACTTTAACGGCAATATTGATATTCACACCAAAACAGCCAGCGAAGTGTACGGTATTCCAATGGATGACGTCACGAAATCTCAACGCCGCGATGCGAAGGTAATTAATTTTGGTGTACTGTATGGCATGAGCCCACACGGTCTTGCGGCCAATACAGGTATGAGTTTTGGGCAGGCGAAAGATTTTATTGATCAGTATTTTACACTTCGTGAACCAATTCGTAAATTTATTGATCAAACATTGAATAAGGCTCGCACCGAAGGCTACGTTGAGACCTATTACGGTCGTCGGCGCCCGACACCAGATATTCAAAGTGCTAATTTTATGGTTCGAGCTGCGGCAGAGCGTGCTGCGGCCAACATGCCAATTCAAGGCACGGAAGCCGATCTTATGAAGCGCGCAATGCTTCAAGTAGATGAAAAACTTGGTGATTTGGGTGAGCAAGTATTACAGATTCATGACAGTATTATGGTCGAATGCCCAATCGAAAATGCTGAAGCGGTTGCTGAGCTCCTTCGCACTGTCATGGAGAATGTTGCCCCCGAGCTTGATATCGCTCTGAAAGTAGATGTAAATATTGGGAAGAGTTGGGGAGAGCTATGATAAAGGCGGTTATTTTCGATTGTTACGGTGTGATGCTCGATATTTTCAATAATACAAAAGAACCACGCATGATTGCTTTTGTGCATTCTCTCCGCGCGACGTATAAAACAGGAATGGTGAGTAATGTCAGCGGCCGTGCTAGCCTTGATGCAAAATTTGCAGACGGTGAACTTGATGAGCTTTTTGATGCGGTTATTCCTTCGGGCGATGTGGGTGTAGAAAAGCCAGATCCTGAAATTTTTCGCCTCGCGGCTGAACGCCTGGGTGTTGCGGCTGAAGAGTGCCTCTTCATTGATGACATTAGCGAATACGTTGCCGCCGCACAAGCAGTTGGTATGCAAGGAGTGCATCACGTTGACCCAGAGGTGACGATAGCCACAGTAACAACAGTATTAGGAGGTGCCCATGAACGTTAAGATTACGAAACTAAAGAGCACTGCGCTCATTCCGGAATATCAAACAGAACAGGCGGCAGCCTTTGATTTTCATGCATGTTTGGATGAACCAATGGTACTACAGCCACTTGAGCGAGCAATGATTCCTACGGGCCTTGCGGTAGAAATTCCTGAAGGATTCGAGATGCAAATTCGTGCCCGGAGCGGCTTGAGTATTAAGCACGGCATCGCCATGGTGAATGGTGTA
>Ga0136601_1000846_pt1 | contig 11466 bp, 14 predicted proteins | sample AntRauMFilla2699_FD_181020 | JGI IMG/M metagenome (GOLD analysis project Ga0136601, IMG submission 181020) | Saline lake microbial communities from Rauer Islands, Antarctica - Metagenome Filla 2 #699 | ecosystem: Environmental > Aquatic > Non-marine Saline and Alkaline > Saline | place... | reverse complement strand
CCGGCCGAATTACTTTGGGGAGACACTCGTTTGGTGGGGTTTGGCGATTATGGTATTACCACTACCGTTTGGGTACCTCGCCCTGATTAGTCCGCTGGTCATTACCTACATCGTGACCCAGGTGACTGGTCCTATGCTTGAAAAAATCTTTATCGAAAAATATCCGACTGAATATCGGGTGTACATGGCGAGCACCAATTACTTTATCCCTGGTCGACCGCGCTCATAAAATATGGGGTGCATACGGCGCTGGTGGATTATTGGAGTCATTTCAATGATCAGCCTACTTGCTGCAGGGTTACTGATGTATGAACCCTCCACCGTTCGAACCGAGAGTATCTTTGTATACGGCACACTGAAAAACCCGATTATTCGCACTGTCATGTGTCGTTGCATCACAGGAAGTGAGCCTGCAACATTATCTAACTATCAACAAGAGGGTTTGACAATTATTCCTAATGAAACAGCCGTCACCACCGGTCGACGTATCGCTGTATCCCCTCGCGCGCTTGCACACCTTGACCGTTACGAAGATGTTCCAGACAATTACCGCCGCGAAACTGTAGTAATCAATAATGAAACTGTGTGGGTCTATATTAAGAACGAGTAACAGTACTCCAATATTTAAAGAAACTTGGATAGTACCCAACCGCATGAGGATGTAGTAGCTCGCGTCCATCAAATGTAACTGGCCAAGACTGATTTGTAGGATGCTGCTTAGCATAGACATGACTTGCCTCAGCAAAGCCTGGCAGTGCGTCCGCTTGACCAATCCATATCTCTAGATCAGGCATGACAGTCTGTCCCTGGCGAATAATAAAATCGAGCACGTCTTCACTCACTGGAAATCGATCAAACCACACCGGATCAATAACGAGGATGCGGCAAGCTGAGACGTCAGTACGCCACATAGGGTCCAGTGTCCACGGCGTGTAGAGACAAATGTCTGTACCGGACACAGACACCAGGTCAGGCAACGTCGGATACGGGGTCGACAGATGAAATGGTTCATGGGTCTCTAGAATAGAAGGTAATGACATGCTGAGTGTCGCTTCACGTTCCACGGATAACCAGGTATGCGGCTGCGACTGGTCACTAAATGTATTAATGAGTGACTGACAGACGGTGTACTGTTTGTTGACCGATGTCCCCGCTACCCACTGCCACGACAGGAAATTTGAGGCGATATCACCGTCATACAAATAGTAGTACAGCCACTTCCCCATTGGCAGCCAGTGTGCGCAGGCAATATTGCACGCGATACTCGCAACCCACATGCGAGCATGGTTGTGCATATAACCGGCGGTGTACAAATCCTTTACTGCTTCATCTACCACATCAATGCCGGTTTCCGCACTGACGAGTGCAGAAACTAATTCTTCATGTCGCCAGTCTACTCGAGGAAATCGTAAATCAGCAAAAATGGCATCGCCCTTCGCGAACCAGACGTTTTGAAAATACTCTCGCCAGGCCAGTTCTTGCAGTAGCTTCTCACAATCTTTGGCAGGGTGTCGCGCCAAAAGTCGCTCGCGTATTTGTGGCAACGTAATCACTCCCCGGGTGATATAGGGAGAAAGCTGAGTCACTGCCCCACTAAGATAATTGCGGCTCTTAGCGTACGCGACTGGGTCAATGGAATCTATGTGATCAAGAATTTCTTGGTAAGAATTTACAAAGCTCATAAGTATATGTGTAGCGCATTTTACATGTAGGGGCGGACGGTCGTACTCTTGATGCGGCACTGGTCGCTACAGTACACAACCTGCTCCCACTGCCCGCGCAGTCGCCAACTTTTGCGGTTTGCAAACGACCGTCTACAGACCGGGCATATTTTTGAATCAGATGACATTGTCTTTACTACACGCTACATCCAGACTTATTTCACTCCCTTTTGCTCAAGCACATTGCAAACGAGCATACTGATTGTTGCACTGTATCCGCCAAATAATGGTTCGATGGCGGGATATGGCTAGTTTTTACCTAGTCAGCTATATCCCGAGCTGTCCGTAGACAAACCATTGACATGTGACTGTAGTAAGAGTAATTTACAGGTATGGTTACATTTGGTATCACAGGTCATCAGCCAAATATAACGTGACTTAAAAATATCTGGCCAATGAGGGGCAGGTATCACAAAAAATGAAAACAGAAAGAGGGTTCTTTAAATGGAAAAGACTGGAAATACTCTGCAACCATTTCTACAAGCCGCGCAAGCAGGAATGCTTGACCAAGATGGATTACAGGTAGTCAGGGTGAACTGCATGACTCACGGAGACAGGGTCAATCGTGGTATCGGATGTATGGACGACAACGTCGGGGGACCGAACGTTGTCGGAGCCTGGAAAAAAGGCCGGTCATCATAACGCCATCGAGCAGTCGATGCAGGACGCGCCTAGCCCAGGCGCGTCTTTTCTTTTGGTCATTTCATTTCTTTTGCCCAAAGCAGCCAAAGGTACCGGCCTGGGTTTCTGCTTCGTCTTCTGGTGCAGTCCCTCCCGTAATCCGCTATACTAACCCCTATGGAAATAGCTATTATTTATCCTCATCAGCTATTCTCCCCAGAGATTCATCCGGCTCTGGCACCTGGTCGGGTGGTCTATCTAGTTGAAGAACCGCTGCTTCTGAACCACAACCCAGCGCATCGGGCTCGCTTACTGCTGCACCGACTGACTATGCAGGCGTATCAAACTGAATTAACCGCAGCGGGCTACGACGTGCGATACCTGGCATTGCCGAAGACCACCGCCGACGTGTTCACTACCCTTCAGCAGAAGGGTGTGACTGCACTACATATCGCTGACACAACTGATGAGTATTTGGAACGAGCAATTGCCGCAGCGACCGCGACATACAACTTTACCTGTCACCGCTACGACTCGCCTTTATTCATACTCGCAAAAGACGACGCGAAGGAGCGTTACGTCACCAGCAAATGTCGGATGGCGAATTTTTATAAACAACTGCGGCTCGACTACCAAATACTACTCGAACCAGACAATTCACCGACCGGTGGCCAGTGGAGCTTCGATGCTGATAACCGCCAAAAGCTACCAAAAGGTAGCGTGCCGCCGCGTGATATCACGGTATACAGTAATCCAGACGTCACTGCTGCCACAGCTTGGCTCGATACAGTGCCAGGCGAACTCTATGGCAAAGCGGTCGCTTGGCTGCCGTACACTCGGGCCGGCGCTGAAGCGTGCTTGCAAGAATTTTTAGCTGAGCGTTTTGCCAACTTTGGCCCCTACGAAGACGCCATCACCACTGAACACACAAGACTCTGGCACTCTACCCTGTCACCATTAATTAATATTGGTTTACTGACACCACAACACGTACTTGATACCGTACTGACATATGCTACTGAGCATGCTGTACCAATTAATTCACTCGAAGGCTTTGTGCGACAACTGCTCGGATGGAGAGAATTCATCCGCGCCAGCTACGAAGTCGATGGCACAAAAATGCGCACCCGGAACTTCTTTGCACACAGAAGAGCGCTTCCTCGTGGTAGCTGGGACGGTACAACTGGTATCCTGCCGCTTGATCACACTATCCAAACCGCCCTTAAGCACGGATACACGCACCACATCGAACGCTTGATGGTGGCAGGGAATTTTTTCCTACTTACACACACTGACCCAGATGAGGTGTATCGGTGGTTCATGAGCATGTACATCGATGCGTATGACTGGGTAATGACACCAAATGTCTATGGCATGAGTCAGTTTGCAGACGGCGGGAGCTTTGCGACTAAGCCGTACATTAGTGGAGCTAATTACTTACGCAAAATGAGCAATTATCCAAAAGGTGACTGGGAGCATACCTGGACCGCTCTCTACTGGCACTTTATCGCTACCCACCGCGACGTATTTATCGGTAATCATCGACTCTCCATGATGCCGCGATTGCTTGATAAGATGTCGCAAAAGAAACGTGATATCTATATGAAAACCGCACTCGACTACTTAGACCAAGCTTAGTATGCTTACAGTATGTACCGACGACTACTAGATGCAGCTATTATCATCCTCGTACTTATGCAGCTCTGGCAGTGGTGGCCTGTCACGCATGAAGAATTTGCTGAGCCAGACGATACCACCACCCTTTTTGAAGCCGTAGAGGAGGCGCGCAAAAACCCGACAGCACTGCACTACAACGAATCTGAGATTGACCTAGCACTCAGTGATCTCACCTTCGCCACAACCAGCGACCCCCGGTCACCGACTGATATCTTCACCCAAGCTCGCCGCAGCACCGTAGTTTTGATTGGTTACGATGAGTGGGGTGACCGCATCCTGGGAGCTGGTGTAGTACTAACCGCTGACGGACTCATAGCCACCAACGAACATATTGTGTCTGGATTGACTGAGCTTTACGTCTCACTACCCAACCAGACAGATATGATTCCGGTTGACACTATCCTCTATAGCGACTTTGCCAACGACTTAGCCCTACTGCGTATCGATAATACGTCGATGATCTCTGCAGTACTGAGTCCAAACGAACCAGCGATTGGTGACCCCATCTTCACGGTTGGCCACCCTGAGCTATTTCTCTACAGTCTCTCAGATGGCATTTTGAGTGGTACGCGCACATACTCCAAAGCAGGTGGTCGCTTTTTGCAAATGACTGCACCAGTAAATTTTGGTAGTAGCGGTGGACCAGTATTCAATCAAGCAGGTGCTCTAGTTGGCCTTGTCAGCTGGTCACTTGAATACGAACAAAACATTCAAAACGTTGAAGGCCTTCATTTTGCGGTTCCAATCACAGCCATTGTAGAACTATTCAGTAAGTAATTGTTTAGGTAAGGAAAAGGTGCAAGTGTATGTACTTGCACCTTTTTGACGAATACCTCTTGCTACACCCCAACTCGACCAAAAGGATTTTCGTCGCTGGTATATCCACTGTTACCGTGGTAGCCAGGGACACCGACCGACAGCCGGACTACTACCAGCGCCCAGGGAGCATTGGGGACTTTCACACCCCACAAATCGTGTTGGCAGTGAGTTTTGCCACCTCGACATCAGTCAACATCCGATCAAAGATCACTCGCCACTGCTGCCCTCCATTTTGACCAGCGACTATCCTCACCTGAACAACCGACCAGTCATTGACTCGTGTGGCGGCGTAGCCAGCGGCCAAGCAACAAAGTTCCCATCTTCTGTCACTAGATACTTGTCGGTTTGCTGCACACCTATGTTTCTACCTATCTCCATTGATACACCTTCTCTTTGCTATTAGTCCAATACAGTAAAGAACAAGGCCTGTCTCGCGAGACAGATACCACTAGGACGGTCAAATTATGGTATAAGCATAGACCTACGCAGACAATACCAAAACACCTGTTCAATGCAATACGTATAACGGTCTTTGCAAAATAACGCCACTATGATACATTTTGTCTACCTTGTTGTGAGCAATCTGCTTACCTCCTACGGTACTATATTTACACATTAAGCCCCATTATCTTGCAACCACGTCGATCTTACACCCCAAAAATTAAAACTCGTATTAATCACGCTATCAGAGCGCCCGAATTGCGTGTAGTCGGACCCGATGGCGAAAACCTGGGCGTACTAACGACAGCTGAAGCAATGAAAGCCGCCGATGCAGCCAATCTGGACCTAATTGAAATATCTCCTAAAGCAAAGCCGCCCGTTGCGAAGATAATGGACTTTGGAAAATACCGGTACGATACTGGCCGCAAAGCCAGTGAAATGAAAGCCAAGTCGCACGTTACCGAGACCAAAAGTATCCAAGTAAAAATTGGTACTGGTACGCATGACCAACAACTTAAAGCTAAACGAGTGTCGGAATGGCTTCAGGAAGGACATCGTGTAAAAGTCGACCTATTCCTCTGGGGTCGCTATAAATACATGGAGCCGGCTTTCCTTAAAGAACGCTTGGAGCGATTTTTGAAGATTATTCCTCTTGAATACAAAGTAGCCGACGAAATCAAAAAAAGCCCCAAGGGATTCACAACTACACTAGAACGCGTCCCTGGGTCTAAACCCCTAAAAACTAAGGACATTAAGCTCCCTGAAGACGAAAAGAAAACCCCGGCTCCAGAGGTAACTGGCCACAAAAATAAAAAGAAAGACTTGGACGAACTACTGGAAGGTGGAATGATATAAAGCTGACGCAGCCAGCTTCCTGACCTTTGACATATAATGTCAAATACGCTATAGTTGCTGCCACAAAGCGTGATTAAAGAAAATTCTATGAAGACAAATAAATCATACAGTAAACGAATAAAAGTCACCAAAAACGGCAAGTTGGTCGCCCGCAAGCCAGGGCAAAACCACTTCAATGCCCGTCAATCAGGTCGACAGCGACTGCGCCGCAAACGGACACAGCTTCTGAACCTTAGTGCCCGTATCACCCGTCGCTTCTTGCCAGGGACTGGAGCTAAACCATTATCAGCAACCACTGAGACTACTAACCCTAACGATTAATTTATGTCACGAGTAAAAGGTGGATTGATGGCCAACAAGCGCCGTCGCAATATCCTCGAACAAGTAAAGGGCTACCGCCTCCAGCGATCCAAGAAAAAGCGAGTGGCTCGCGAAGCTATTTATCACGCCCAACTCTATTCCTTCGCACACCGTAAAGACAAGAAAAACGACTTTCGCCGCCTATGGACCGTGCGTATCAACGCCGCTCTCCAGGCTTTTGATATAAAATACAGTCGTTTTGTGAAAATGCTGGCCGATAAAGAAATCAAGCTCGACCGTAAAATTCTCGCCACACTAGCCAAAGATCGACCCGAATCATTTGCTCGAGTCGTTGAACAAACTAAGTAGTATGAGCATACGAAGGCTGTAACTGTTTGCTGCGGTATCACATAAACTCCTTCCAATACTCTCTTCAAAGCTCCCTGGTCTGAATGTACAGATCCCAACAAAATAATCCCCGCTCGGGGATTATTTTGTTGGGATACCAATCGTCTTACTGTGAAAACTAGCTAAACTAACATTAAAACTCTATTTTTACTTCTTCATTGAGACTCGGGGCCACGGCATTGAGACCCAGGTAGTCCCGTAAACGCTGAGTCAAGAAGAGTGAGGAGCGCTCTTCACCCATCGTGACAAAGACTTGCTTGGTCCTGTCTCCGCCCTGAGCAACAAGATCAATGAGCTGGTCGCGGTCGGCGTGACCAGAGTAGCCAGAAATGCGGGCAATGTCAGCCTTCACTTTCACCTCTACGTCATCTATTTTTACCTTCTTTGCTCCATCGTGAAGCAGACGGCCCAAACTCCCGACTGATTGGTATCCGACCAAGAGTACGGTGGCTGCTGGGTCGTTGAGGTAATTTTGCTCATGACGACGGATTCGGCCGCCATGACTCATGCCAGAACCAGCGATGATAATCTTCGCTCCCTTCACGGCATCTATCTCATGTGACTCCTTAACCGTCTTGGTAAATTCTAGTCCAGAAAATTCAAAAATATCATCTCCTGCTGCTATCTGCTTTTGCACCTCTGGCTTCAGATACTGGGTATACTGTCGATACAAATTTGTGACCGAAATCGCAAGTGGCGAATCGAGAAATACTGGTAACGGCTTGATAGTACCAGATTCGACTAAGTTATTGATCTCAAATAACATCGCTTGCGTGCGCTCAAGTGAAAAAGCAGGGATAATCAATGCCCCACCTTTCTTGCGTGCGGCCTCAATGTATCCTGCTAAAAGCGCGGTTCGCTCTGCCACCTGTTCGTGCAAACGATCACCGTAGACACTTTCCATCACTAGATAGTCATAGTCGCGAGGGATGTCAGGAGCCGCTAAGAGCGGCTGCGGGACATTACCAATGTCCCCAGTGAAGACAATTTTCTTACTACCTCGTGTTAACTGCACCATTGCCGAACCAAGAATGTGTCCAACATTAGTGAACTCAGCCGTCACCTCATCACCAACAGAAAATGGCTCTTGGTAGGGCTTTGTCTCCCAGAGTGTAAGTGCCCGGTCAATATCCGAATCTTCGTACAACAGCTTGGCGCCATACCGTTCTTGTTCGTAGCGCATCACTTTGATAGCATCGCGCAGCATCACGCTCGCCAACGCTTTGGTAGGTGGCGTAGAATAAATAGTGCCCGTAAACCCTTCGCGCACAAGCTTAGGAATTCGACCAATATGATCAGCATGAGCATGTGTCACCAAGAGCGTGTCGACAGTAGTCGGGTCATACACAAATGGCTCCGCGTTTGCTTCTTGTGTAAAACGATTACCCTGAATCAGGCCACAGTCAACCAATAGAGTAGTGTTCCCCGTATGCAACATAAAGTTCGCTCCTGTCACACTACCGACCCCGCCGTAGAACCCTAAGGTACTTGTATTCATATATTTTGTATATAGCGCTTACTCCACCAATAACTTAGCATAGCTCCCAGTATACCAAACACCAAGTCAAACGCCGTATCTTGTAACCAGCCGATCTTAAAGCCGCCGTGTAAAATAACGCCAATAATTTCCCATAAAATAACGCACACCAACACATACAATATCACCTTGCCTGGTCGCCAATACCATTGCACATACGGTACTGACAGTAGTTCGCCGACTGCACCATACGCCAACAGTAAGAGCGCTCCACCCCACACATGCATAACCAAATCCAACCACCCCACGTACCAGTATACTGAATAATACGTTGCCAGTGCATGCACGGCGCCAAATAAAGCAGCTAGTGGAAGGAAGCGATACCGAAATGGATACAACATATGCACATGATACCATTTCTATTAAAAAACACCGTCCAGGAGACGATGTACTTTAGTGGAACCACGTACGTATGCTCCTAGAAAATTCTAGGTGGGCACCTTTTCCGATTTGTGTCTGAAATCTGTTGCCAGTTCTCATTACGCCTCGCGACTACGGGCAGCCCTGCATGTATATTTAAGCGGAACATACGTGATGTGGTTCCACTAATAGTATACCAGACGCCCTGCACCCCACCAAAGTAGATCTACCAAAAAACTGCCATGTCGACCCACTCGCTTCACAAAAGCATAATCAAGAATACCCACCGGGTCGTAATCCCGCAGTATAGCCACATACTGCGGGATTAGTTTTGTCAGGAATGAGAACATGCAGGTCGGCGTTGTCAGCCGACAGCAACCAGGATGAGCATTGATTTGCTAACCATCTTACTCTCAACTCCATACACCAAAAGCAGCTGGCATACAAAAGCCCCTCCAGGTCTTGCGACAGGAGGGGCTTTTTGCATCTTCGGCTAGTTTATTCTGGCTTACCGTCGAGATTGATATCGTACATAATGCGCTCTTGGGCAGTTGTATATTTCATAATCTCGTCTTCAGTGAACCATAAACCAATTTCTCGCTCAGCTTCTTCGGTAGATTCAGAGCAGTGAATAAGGTTACGAACGGAGCGATTCTCATATGATGAGTGGCCGTATGAATCAACCGTATAGTCACCACGAATCGTACCAACATCAGAGGTAGTTGGCTCAGTGGTACCCACGAGCTTGGTAATCACTGCCACAGACTGATTTCCCTCCCAGACCATAGCCACTACTGGGGCCGCGGTCATATAGTGAACGATCGTGCGAATGATATCTTTACCGTATTCAATTGGCTCACGGTCAACGGTACGACCCTGACTCTTCAGATCATCGACAATACGTGTCCCCTTCTTGAGGAACCATTCATCGTCTTTGTTATAGTGCTTCAAGAGAGTTGCTTCGTCAGGGATGAACATTTTCATTGCAGTACACTTTAGACCAGTTTTTTCAAACCGCTTAATTACCTCACCAATCAGTGAGCGTTGGACCGTATCTGGCTTCAAAATAACAAAAGTCCGTTCTTGGTGTGGGTGCTTGGTGGTCATAGCGACGAAATATTAGCGTAAATAACCCACGTAGTATAGCTATTTTACTACCAAAAGACAAGCCTATTACTTGGCGGTCATAATCACTGGACCAGTAGCCGTAATTGCTACAGTATGCTCAAACTGAGCAGACACTGAACCATCTTTAGTGTAAACACTATAGCCGTCACCGGCATCATCAAAATACACATCTTTCTTACCTAGGTTAACAATCGGCTCAATTGCGTATACATGCCCCACTTCGATCAGCGGCCCAGTGCCAGGCTTCCCAATGTTTGGAATCAGCGGTTCTTCATGCACACTGTAGCCAACGCCGTGCCCACAAAGCACTTCTACGAGTGAAAGTCCATGCTTTTCGACATGCGTCTGGATAGCGTGACTGATGTCACCAATGTGATTACCGGGCTGGGCAGCTGCAATACCGTGCGCCAGGGCTTCTTGCGTCACCGCCAGTAGGCGCTGCGTCTCCTTGGTAACATCCCCCACCGCCACCGTAATACCCGAATCCACCACCATTCCCTGATAGCCAATCGACATATCAATATTAACCACGTCACCAGCCCTAAGTATCACGCTCTCGCTCGGAATGCCGTGTTGTACACAGTCATTAACCGAGATACACGTCGCAGCCGGATACGGATGCGGAGCAAAGCTCGGGTGAAAACCAAGCAACAAAGGGTCAACTGCGTATTCAGTCGCCAGCTCCATTGCGATATCATCTAAATCAAGCGTTGACACACCAGGTAAAGACGCTTTAGCTAGTGTATGCAAAATTGTATGCAGAATTGCACCGGCTTCTTTCAAGGTGGCAATTTCGACGGGGGTTTTTTTAGTAATCATGAGTATTAGGTTACTTTGAGAGCTTGCATGATTTGCTCGTGCACGACTTCAATGGTCGCTTCCCCATCAATATCATGCACACGGGTGTTTGGTCGATTACGATAGTGCTCTAAGACCGGCAGCGTATCTTCACGATACCAGCGCAGACGCTCTTCGATTGACTCGGTGCTATCATCGGCGCGAGCACGCTCCTGCATGCGCTCACGCACCACCGCCTCAGGCGTGGCGATATTGACGACATCTATAACACCGCGCTCAAAAAAAGTAAAAGCATCGTCTAGATCGGGAATTTGGCCGACAGTGCGAGGAAAGCCATCAATCAGTAAATGGCTTTTAGGATCAAGCTGATCAATCATAGCCTGACCCCATAGTACCGACACGATGAAGTCTGGCTGTAGTGTGCCAGCATTCATAGAGGCGGCAATGGTATTTTCGGCAAACGTCTCCTGCTTAGCAGCGAGCGCGCGGAAGCGACGACCAGTTTGGATATCAACTACCCGTCGTCTGTCAGCAGCCTCCAGTGAAGCTTTTAATTGCTCGATTTGCGTTCCCTTACCTGAGCCTTGCGGCCCAATAAAAATGACAGTTAGTGGTTGCATACGACTGACTACTTTAATGTATTAATATGTTCTATAACGCGAATAAATTCTTGCTCAGCGGCACTACTATCAGCGCCACTATTATCAATACTGATATCTGCCATGGTTTTAGCCTCCACTTCTACCAAGAATCGTTCATAGCGCTTACCTAATTCTACATCTGATATTTCTGCCCGGGCTA
>Ga0136601_1000840_pt1 | contig 11510 bp, 12 predicted proteins | sample AntRauMFilla2699_FD_181020 | JGI IMG/M metagenome (GOLD analysis project Ga0136601, IMG submission 181020) | Saline lake microbial communities from Rauer Islands, Antarctica - Metagenome Filla 2 #699 | ecosystem: Environmental > Aquatic > Non-marine Saline and Alkaline > Saline | place... | reverse complement strand
CCAACGTATGAATCTCATCTATAAAAAGAATAATATCCCCTCCGGCATTTTTAATCTCTTTAATGATTTTTTTAAGTCTATCTTCAAATTCACCTCTATATTTTGTTCCTGCAACAAGTGATCCTAGGTCTAGTGAAACTAAATCTTTATTCTTAAGAGATTCAGGCACATCTCCTGATGCAATTCGATTAGCCAAGCCTTCAACAATTGCAGTTTTTCCTACTCCAGCCTCACCAATTAAAATAGGATTATTTTTTGTTCTTCGAGACAATATCTGAACTATACGGTGAATTTCTTTATCACGACCAATAACAGGGTCAAGTTCATTATTTTTAGCTTTCTCAGTAAGATTTATTGTAAATTTCTGTAATGTTTTATTTGTAGGAGTTTCAGTAGTAATAGCTTCTCCTGTTTCATTAACTTTTTCCAAAATAGTCTCAACTTCTTCTTTTTCAATCTTAAAACGTTTTAGAATATCTCGAGATGGACCAGAAACATCAAAAACTGCCAAGAACATATGTTCTGTTCCTACAAAGTTTTCACCCTTATCAGTTGCAATTCGTGTTGAGTATTCAATTATTTGAGCTAATTCTGGAGCTAAGTAGATTTGATACGAAGCTGATAATGTCTGAGACCCTTCTGGAGCTTCGATTGCATCTAGTAATGTATCAGTTAAAAGTACGATATCTACTCGCAACTTATCTAGTATTGCTCCCACAATACTTTCATCCTGTAACACTAAAGCGGACAATAAGTGTAGTGGCGTTACATGGTTTTGACCACGCTCAACAGCCAACTCATGTGCATGACGAATAACTACTCTTGCTTTTGAATTAAAATTTTTGAATGGAGGTTGCATATACTTGTACAATACTAAGAATTACGTCCCTTGTAAATATTTTATTATTTTTTATAGAAAATTTACTGAATTAGTAACGATTTAGCGATATTTGATGGCAGGAATGTGCTGATACCAGCAACTTGCCCAACTCTAACACCAATAACTTCCCCTTTAAGATTCAGTAATAACGCTCCGGCGCTAATTCCTGAAGCATCAGTTGAGGTGTGAATTTTTATAATAGGTGTCTCTGGAACAGTTGAAGCTGTTGCATCATCTGCAGTAACAACACCTTGTGCAGTTTCCAGCTTAGTAACGATTCCAGTTGCTACAGTTGGTGAATTACTACCACTACGGATAATTATAGTTTGCCCAAGTTTTATACTTTGTGAATCTCCAAAAGCTGCTACTACTACAGATGACTCTAGTGGCAACACTGGCTTAAGTAAGACCGCGTTCTGACCTAAAGCAGCACTCACAGAACTTGTTGCAGACGTATCGGGGTATTCAATTACAAATGTATCTGCCTGATTTGTTACAACACTGTCGGTAAGTACATCTCCAGTTTCACTTACAACAATTCCATTTCCTGCAAAAAAAGTATTTTCGAATCTATCGAGCCCATAAATACCAACAATAATATCTTTATTTTTCGCAACAGCCTCTACAGTTAAATCTTCTTGATTCACAACCACCGTTTCTACAACGCGCTCGATAACAGTCTCAGGAGAAGAATTTTCCTCATCATCGTTAGGCGACTCCACCACCCTTTCAATAGTTCTTTCAACAACCCTATTAATTGTTTGCGTAACAGGTTCAGGAGCTTGCTCTAGCAGTGAAACTGTTGTAATTCCTGTCGCGATAGAAGTTACAAAACTCACCAATAAGCAAAGTAAAATTATTTGTTGTGTATTAAGTTCATTCATAATAATTTAATACTACCAGCATACTAAACTAAGCAATATAAGTGAAGTATTATAGTAATAACTGTAATGTTGTAATTACATAATCTAGTTCTTGTTTTGTGGTTGTTTTTCCAAAACTAAAGCGAATACTTGCACCAGCGCACTCACCCACAACTCCATCTTCGTTATGAGCATCAGTGACGGCATCAACAACGTATGATTTCGCAGTATCATCAAGCGACTTACAAGCAGTCATAGCACTTACGGCAATTCCTGCTGCATCAAGCTGAAACAAGAGGAATTCTGCATTTACGTTATGTGCCCGAAAACAAACATTGGTAATTAATGATGAACATTTTTCTGAATCAGTGCTTCCGTTGATCACAATTCCCGGGAAGGCTTCTAGAATTTTTGCAGTAAAATATTCTTTTAATGAAGTCATTTGTTCTGCAAATTCTTTCTTATTATTTTGTGCACAATCAAGAGCTTCTGTGATTCCAACAACATACGGAACATTCTCGGTTCCAGGTCGTAATTTCTTTTCCTGACTTCCCCCAAATAAAATTGGTGCTATTGGAACATAATGTTTCTTACACAATAATCCAAATTTTGGCCCGTACATTTTAGAACCATCTAAAGAAATAAGGTCGACCAAAAACTTCTCCTGTTTTACAGACATAACCAATGGAGCCTGTGCAGCATCAGTATGCATGTACGGATATGACTCAACACCTCTTCCTTGCTGCAACTTAAAAGCATGTAATAGCTTTGCAATTTTACGAATTGGTTGTATTACTCCAATTTCCCCATTTACCAATCCAACAGTAACGAGAACAGTATTATTCTGCAGTACTTCTTTGACCGCATCTTCTGTAATTGTTCCATCACTATTTGGTTGTACATATGAAACTTTACACCCTTCTCTCTCAAGCTGTAAAACTGGTTCCAAAACTGCAGGATGCTCAATTGAAGAAGCAATTATGTGTGGTTTTTCTGTAAATGTTTCTTTCGCAAGAAAATATTTTCCAACTCCTAAGATAGCAGTATTGATAGATTCAGTTCCACCACTCATAAAAAATACTTCGTCTTTTTTCACTCCAATATGTAATGCAATTGATTCACGAGACTTCTCGACCGTTTGTTTTGCCAAAACACCATCCTTGTGAATTGAAGATGGATTAGCGAATTGCTCACTGAAATATGGCTGCATAGCAGCAACAACTGCAGCACTACAAGGGGTTCCTGCTGCGTAATCTAAATAGATTTGTTTTGCGGTTTGAGACATTTAGGTATAATAGCTCTCATGCCAGAATTATCAAATGAAATTGTTCTTTACGCATTAGTTGGAACTACTGTAATTGCATTAATTTCACTTATTATTTGTATAAGTATTTTTACTCGATTTAGAAAACTAGTTACAGCTAATAAAGGATATGATTTTGAAAAAGGTCTTACTATTATTTCTAAAGAGATTCATGAGCTACATGAGTTTAAGAAGTTGAGTATTGTAAAGCAACATGAATTAGAAAATAAAATTGCTACGTGTCTGCGAACGAACGCCATTAGTCACTTTAGCGCTTTTGATGGCTTGCACTCTGGTGGTAATCAAAGCTTTGTTGTTACATTACTAAATGAACATGGAGATGGTATTATTCTTTCAACTATTCATGCTCGAGAACGAGTTAATGTTTTTGCAAAAAACGTAAAAGAATTTATTCCTGAAGTACAACTTACTGAAGAAGAGGCTCAATCATTGACACAAGCCAAAGAATCAGGCAAGTTGTAATAATTACAACACCTTATGAATACAGAAAAACGACCACCCGTAGTAGCAATACTCGGACATATTGATCATGGAAAATCGACACTGCTCGATTTTATTCGTCATTCAAATATTGTTGACAATGAAGCTGGTGGAATTACACAGCACATTAGCGCATACGAAATTGAACACGAGGATGAAGAACATGGTAAGCAAAAAATTACATTCATAGATACCCCTGGCCATGAAGCATTTTGTGAAGTGCGATCTCGAGGAGCAAATATTGCAGATATTGCAATATTAATTGTTTCTGCGGAAGATGGTGTGATGCCACAAACAAAAGAAGCACTTGCATGCATTAAAAAAGATGCTGTACCTTTTATTGTCGCAATTACTAAAATTGACTCTCCAAAAGCAAATATTGATGTAGCAAAAAATTCATTAATAGAAAACGAAGTCTACCTAGAAGGAATGGGTGGTGATATTCCATTTGTGCCAATTTCATCAAAAACCGGAGAAAATGTTACTGAATTACTCTCAATGATCCTTTTAGTTGCTGAACTAGAGGAACTTACTGCAGACACATCTGAAATGGCCACAGGTTTCGTTGTAGAGGCTCACAAGGACATGAAGAAAGGAAACTCTGCAACAGTAGTTATTAAAAACGGTACATTAGAAACAGGACATGTATTTGCAAGTGAGACTACCCTGTCTCCTGTTCGAGCAATCGAAGATACTGTTGGAGTAGTATCAAAAACAGCTACAGTTTCTAAACCTGTAGTTATTTACGGATGGAGTGAACTTCCACCTGTTGGAGCAAAAGTAACAGCATTTACAAAAAAGAAAGAAGCGGAGAAATTTTGTAAAAATTGTTTACAAGAAAAAAATGCCAGCAATGATGAAATAACAGAGCCTGTAGCTCAAAAAAATAAAGAGCATGTAACTATTCCACTTATTGTGAAAGCTGATGTCGCAGGAACAGCTGAAGCAATCGCATATGAAGTTGGTAAATTGAACACTGAAGACATCTCTTTTAATATTGTTCAGAGTGCAACTGGTGATATTAGTGAAGCAGACATGAAAGCAGCACTCGCAAATGAAGATACAATAGTTGTTGGTATGGGAGTTTCAATTGACACACAAGCAACTGCACTTAAAGACAGGGAAAATATTACGACTGCGACCTTTGCAATTATTTATGAACTTATTGATTGGCTAAAAGAACTACAAGAAACACGTCGTCCACGAAAAGAAGTGGAAGAAGCAACTGGAACCGTAAAAGTACTTGCAATCTTTAATCAATCGAAAAAAACACAGGTTATTGGAGGAAAAGTAAAAACTGGTGAAATTGCAGTTGGAAATAAAATAAATATCTTACGAAGAAATGAAGTGATTGGAACAGGAACAATTAAGGAGCTCCAACAGTCTAAAATGAAAGCAGAAAAAGTACTCGAAGGGAATGAATTTGGAGCTGCTCTAAGTACCGACGTAGAGTTGGCTGAAAGTGACCACTTTGAAGCAATTAAAACTACAGTAGTATAATTTCTCAACCCTTATGAAAGAACATCGCACAGAAGCAATTTCAGAAGTTATTCGTTCAGCAGTGGCATCATACATTGATGGCGAATCGAACAAACAATCGATGATCACAATCACGAACGTTCATGTTGCGAGCGACTTTAAAAGTGCAGTACTTTTTGTTACAGTATTCCCCGAGCACAAAGAAGCTGCTGCAATAGATTTCTTACATCGAAAAAGAAATGATGTACGAAGTCACATTAAAAAACAAACACGACTTCCTCATATTCCTTTCATAGATTTCTCAATAGATAAGGGTGAGAAATCACGACAAAGAATTGAAGAGCTCTCGAAAGAGATAGAGTAGCAACAAGGCATGGTGGTGAAGTGGAAACACGACGGTTTGCAAAACCGTTATGCACGAGTTCGATTCTCGTCCATGCCTCCATTGTATACAACAAAAAAACACGATATGTATCGCGTTTTTTTATTTGGTGCCGAAGACAAGACTTGAACTTGCACGGGTTGCCCCACCTGCTCCTAAGGCAGGCGTGTCTACCAATTCCACCACTTCGGCATATTCTTTACAGCTCGATTATTCTAACGAACTATTCAGATTTATCAAGCTCCTCTTCAGAACAATGAGTATCAACAAGCGACTGCATATATTCTTGCACAGAGTCCCCTTCTTCAAAATCAAATTTTGTTGCTGAAGGAAGTGGAGTACTTCCTGCAAAAATATGCCACATTGCATATTTCTCATACTCTAAAAGTTTGGCTTCTTTGTCTAATTCATTGAGTTCAGGATACTTTGCAATAAGCTCATCTTTGAACTCATTAGGAAACTGGGAGTACTTTGCTATTTCATCTTTTTTAATTATTGCATCTAATAGTAGTGATTGATTTTCCCTAAACCTAGAAATAGCCGCTTGTTCTTCCGCAGAATACACTCTTTCATTTTCAGGACTATTTCCTCCAGTAAATTTTTCAAATGGGTTTTCTTGTGACATATAAAAAGCTTATACTATGCAAATAGAAATCACAATATGACCTATAAAAACTATTTTAAGGATAAACGAATTACGTTAATGGGACTTGGACTGTTGGGACGAGGTGTTGGTGATGCAAAATTTTTAGCCGAACATTGTAAAGAACTCATTGTTACAGATTTAAAATCTAAGGAAGAACTAAAAAGCTCCCTGGTACAACTAAAAAAATACAGCAATATTACATACAGATTGAGTGAACACAATCTTGAAGATTTTCAGGGGAGAGATTTAATTGTAAAAAGTGCAGGAGTTCCATTGCAAACTATTTATACAGACGAAGCAACAAAAAACGGTATTCCAATTACAATGAGCACTTCCCTGTTTACTAAATTCGCCCCGGTTACAACCATTGGAATAACTGGAACAAAAGGGAAATCCACAACAACACACTTAATTCATCACGTGCTGAGAGCCACAGGAATGAATGTTCATTTAGGAGGAAATGTATTAGGTGTATCAACATTAGCAATGCTTCCAATTGTTACTACCGGTGATATTGTAGTTTTAGAACTTGATTCATGGCAACTGCAAGGATTTCATGCAGAGAAACTTAGCCCACACATTGCTGTATTTACTAACTTCATGGAAGATCACATGAATTACTATAATGGCGATATGGATGCTTACTTCTACGATAAATCTGCTATTTTTTCTTATCAATCCAAACATGACACACTAATTGCAACAAAAGATATCATTACAATTGCAAAGAAATTAAATATTCAAATTGCAGCAAAATTAAAACTTTCTTGCAATACACAAAATCAAACCAAACACACACTCCCCTTTTTACCCGGTGATCACAATCAAAAAAATGCTGAACAAGCACATCTAGCACTACAAACGCTCGGTGTTCCTGAAAGTGAAATTACTAAACATTTCGCTACAGCGACTGCACTCCCAGGAAGATTAGAGTTAGTAGCTTCAAAAAACAGTATTGATTTTTATAACGATACAAATGCAACTATTCCTGATGCAACAATAACTTCTCTTGCAACCCTTACTGCAATGAAAAAAGACATAACATTAATTACTGGAGGAACATTCAAAGATGTTGACGTAACTAAATATGCAAAACTACTACCAAACTTTGTAACTAAACTAATTTTACTTGAAGGCTCGGGAACAAATAAACTACTAGAAACAGGAATAACTATTCCTTACACAACTCACAACTCTCTTTCAGAAGCTTTTAATGAGGCCGTAAAAAACACTACACAAGATAAAAATAACACCATACTATTAAGTCCAGCTTTTTCATCGTTTGGAATGTTTAAGAATGAATACGACAGAGGTGCACAATTTAATGCACTTGTGAAAAACTATTTGTCCGCCCAGTAGGACTTGGCGCAGGTTTCTAATTCATTTCATTCATAAGAACCTGCTGCCCCAGCTCGCCGACAAGCACTCACTTCGTTCGTCTTGTGTACCAGCTTCGCTTTTCAAGACTTACTAGTCGGAGTATGTAAAAAGCCGAATGTTTCTCATTCGACTTTAAACATACTTGTCCGCCCAGTAGGACTTGAACCTACGACCGTTCGCTTAAGAGGCGACTGCTCTACCAGCTGAGCTATGAGCGGATATTGAACGACAACTGTCGTGTGCCCGGAGCGGGAGTCGGCGCAGGTTTCTAAATTCGCGTTGCTCATTAAGAACCTGCTGCCCCAGCTCGCCGACAAGCACTCACTTTGTTCGTCTTGTGTACCGGCTCCGCTTTTCTCTTCCCTTCCGTTCATGAAAATAATATAAGACAATGCTTCGCATTTTACTTATTTATTTTCTGTGCCCGGAGCGGGAGTCGAACCCGCATCCCGATTGGGATCCGATTTTAAGTCGAACGTGTATACCAATTCCACCATCCGGGCATTTATATGTGTGCTCACTAGCTTACACCATGAAAACAAATAAAAAAACCCTCATTTTAATATTTTGCACATACAACAAAAAAACAATGCGACTATAGCTAAATACTTGACTTACTATATATTTATGTTGTATAATATATACAGAAAACAGTAGCTCATTCCCAATTGAATAGGAAATGTGTTATTGAGAATTTCAACTCAAAACCAAAAAAACTAATGATTACAATACTAGCACTAATCGCTACCATCCTTGCAGGATTCCTCGTTTGGGGAATCTACATTGCAACACCACCCACACTTGCTCCACCAACAAACGCACAGCAAAACTTTCGTTCACTCGTCTGTTTTGCTGTGAACTCCTACTTTGCACTTGTGCTGAGCTGGATTGGTTGGGGCATCGTCATCGGATTTTGCCTTGTTTTTGGGATTACTAATCCTGAAACAAAATATATGGTTGTTCTCATTTCGATGGGAACAGTCATGGGCTCGGTAATTGTAAACTTGTTTAATTTGGTGAAGCCAAATTCGAACAGTGTGCAACGAGTTCAAAATAATCTTAACCCAATTCGTAAAGAATTGGTAACAGGTCAAGACACTGTTGATATTGCTTTCAAGTTTCTTGGAGGCATGTACGGTATCAAAGCTTTTTTCGAAAAGAAGCTTGGTAACGAAATCAACACGGAATCTGAAAGAAGCGTTGATTTCCCAATCGAAGTCACATGTGCCGATGATAATCTTCAGGTCGCAGTTCGCCTCTTCTTCAAGCCAGCACAACGTCTTACAGATGTTTTTGGCTCTCGAGGAGAATCGGATAAAGATCGTAAGGAAAATATCAGAGATGAAATCGAAGGTGTCATGAGTGGTGCAGTGGAAGAACTACTACACCCTTTTGAAGCCAGAGATATTATTGCTAATTATTCTGGCATTAACAAGCTTCTATCTATTAGATTCACGGAGCATGAAGCAGGTCTTGAAAAAAACACGGGGAGCACCATCACAGGTGTTCTTGTTGTAACTATCGACCAGTCTGATGAGGCTAAAAAAGCCCACACAACCCGCGGAAATATTAACCAGTACAAGCTCGCAGCACTCGAACTTATCGAAGCTGCAGAAGAGCGTGGTGAAACTATGACCATGGGTGTAGCACTCAACAAGGCACTGCTAATTGGAGATGAAGCCGAGGGTTACTTCTTTGAAGGACTTGACGGTGTTGATCCAAAAAGTAAGGGCTTTATCGCAGCAAATGCAATGAAAGGAAGTAACTAATGGAAGATACAGAAAACAACGAAGAAAATCGCTGCAAAGACAGCTCAGGAATTGATACCTGGGTAAAAGTTCTGGCAATTACACTAATTATCCTTGTTCTCTTTTTCGGAGTCGGGATTATTGCGAGTATGGTTAGAGGTGATACAGCGAGCACAACAACACTCTCGGGTAATAACCGAGTAGCAAAAGTTGAGCAAACTGCGATTATCTCCTACGGTAACCCATTCGTGGGTCACACTGGCGGTGCAGATTACCAAATTGCTCTCGAGCGAACTGGTGGTCCTGCAGGATTCAAACTTACTTGGAAGAACAGTTCGGGTGATGAAATTCACTCTAAGACCTATCGTCCTGGTGAGTACGACAAAATTGAGAATTGGGTTGTGAGAGCATCTCAAACTCTCACAGCTGAGATGGTCGACCCAAAAGATGACCCTCTCACCATAAAATTTGTTGTTCACTAAAACACATTCCCCCTATTCAAAAAGCCCGGTCTCGCAAGATTCCGGGCTTTTTTTCTTTTCGATTTTACAATAGCTTTATTGTCCCCAAATAGTTTTTGAAAATAGTTTCAAAATTGCAAATGCTGAAACCATAATAAAGATTCCAATTAATCCCCACAACATATGCTGTTTACCTTTATCGCGTGCAGTATCACTTTCGGCCCCTTGAATAAATTCAACAACCCCGAAAAGGAATAGTAGTACGCCACCAGCAACGAGTAATGTAATAAGTGGATTAACAAATGTGACAGCTATTTTCTGAACTAGGGCTGATGCATCCATAAAAATATAGACTACTGTCCAACCTTAGGAATTCCAGGTGCGTTAGGTGTTGCTGGGTTAAGTTGAAGTGTTTCACTAAGAATGTTTACCAATCCCCAAACTGAAACCATCACGAATAGTGCAATAATTCCCCAAAACATAAATGTTCGTCCTTGTGATTTACCAGCATCATCTGATGCAAGTACATATCGAAGAATTCCCCAAAGGAATACAAGTACTGCAAGTCCAATAACAATTGGAATAAGCCCCTGAATAAGTCCTCCTGCTTCGTTTACTAAGTTCTTAACACCTCCAGACTGCTGCTGTTGTGCAGAAGACAAGAATGGAAGCACAAAACCTGCTAACGCCCAAAATCCTACTGCTGCTACTTTACTAATTTTTTCTAACATTATAAGTATATAAATTATTTTTAATTTTTTTTTTAAACCGAATGGTTATGTATAGATTATAGCACTCTACAGGAGTTTATCTGTCAATAATAAAATAAACTGTGGATTTAAAAATGACTAAAATTGAGGTATTCCTGTTCCAGATCCTCCAACTAAAGATTGTTGGATTAATTTAACCAGTCCCCACATTGCCACCATGGCAAATAACCCAACAATTCCCCATGTAATAGTTTTTACACTGTCTGAGCGCGCCTTTTCGTTACCATATTGCGTTAAATACTTTACAACAGCAAATAAGAAAAACATTACAGCTAACACTATTGCTAAAACTACAAGTGGATCAATTATATTAATGATATTTTGTACTAATCCAGAAAAATCACTTGGTTTACTTTGTGCAAATAGTAAATGTTGTGGAGCAAGTAGCAATACAAAAATAAAATGCGAGACCGATAATATAATATTTTTATTTTTGATACATAGTAATTTCATAAATATAGTAGTTATATAATTAACGAACAATTAAATCATCTGTATTAATTTTCTGGCTTGAAGGTGCAGCAGAATCATCACTAACACCAAGGCTGCCTGAAAGTAATCCCACAAAGCCCCACACAGATATCATAATAAATAAAAGTAGTACAGCCCAGCCAATGTATGCAACAGCTTGGCCTTTTTTCTGTGAATTTTCAGGATTAATATATTGAAATACACCCCACAAAAAGAACAGTACACCCAGACCTATTAATAGCGGGATTATTGCGGTAACAATATCAATAATAGCGTTAACGGCCTTAGCAACACCGCCTGAACCTCGTTTTTCAACATCTGTTAATGTGCTAATTTCCTGTTGGAAATCTTCAGGTCCAGAGACATTTCCTTTAAATACAGTCTGATTCAGTATTGCTACAAATCCCCACACAAAAGTAATTACCAATAAAGCAATTAGCCCCCATAAAATATGTTGTTTTGCTTGTGCACGGACTGTGTCGCTGTTAGAGAATGAGTATCGTAAAACATTAATCAGAAAGTACAGTACTGCCAATGCAGCGATAAATGCAGCGACAGATTCAAAGATTCTTAATACTTCTGCAAACAGTGCGTCTGCATCTTGTGCAAATACTAATGTAGGTACA
>Ga0136601_1000837_pt1 | contig 11546 bp, 13 predicted proteins | sample AntRauMFilla2699_FD_181020 | JGI IMG/M metagenome (GOLD analysis project Ga0136601, IMG submission 181020) | Saline lake microbial communities from Rauer Islands, Antarctica - Metagenome Filla 2 #699 | ecosystem: Environmental > Aquatic > Non-marine Saline and Alkaline > Saline | place... | reverse complement strand
ATTATGAATCGTAATAAAAAATAATAAAATAATAAAATTATTTTTTAATTTTTATAATAAAATATATCAGCAATAAATAAAATAATATATTTAGATAATTATAAGATTGATTATCTTCGTCATTTTGTTCATTTTGTTCAAAACATTCAATTCTTGCTCTATCACCAAATGAATAACCATAGCCCATATCGGGTCTTGTTAAATCTAATTTAGATTTACTTTTATAATCAGCACTATCATAAAATCTATATTCATTATGATTATTTAATATTCGTCGTGTTCTTTTAACAATACCTTTGGGTTTAACGGGCGTATCAGTTTTATTAATATACCATGGATTAGTATTTTCAATTAATTTAACATATTTACCTTTTTGTGTAATCCAGTTTAATTTAGTCATATTACTAATATAATAAAAAAAATTGAAATATTAATTTTTTATATACTTCATTAAATTTTAACATTTCAATCAAACTTTCAAATCATTAGTCAGTCATGTATAAAGATCTTCCTGATATGAGTAGTGCAGAATACGATAATCTGCCAGAAAAATGTAAGCAGTATTATCGTGCCAAAGTGGCACAAAGTATTATTTATTCTCCATTAAAAAGCAAAACACAACAGCATGGTCAAGGACCAATGTATTACGAGTCACCGCCTTTAGCCAATTATTTGGGAGTTCAAAAAAGTAAAACTTCCAGTTCGCAAAAACATTATAAACCTCATCAATCAAAAGGATTTAGTTCTCATCATACCCCAAGTGTTTCTATAAATAGAGGGTATTCAGGTAGTTATGGTCCAAGTTCTTATGGTCCAAGTTCTTATGGACCAAGTTCTTATGGAGGTAGTTCATATGGAGGTAGTTCATATGGAGATAGTAATAGATTTATTTAGAATTTATATAAATTCTAAATAAATTTATAATTTTTTATAAAGAAAAAAATTTATGTTTGAGCAATTTATTATAACTTAATCTTTTTTCTGGTTCTATTACTAATAATAATTTTAAAAACTCAGTAATTATTTTAATTTGTTCTTTTGAAATATTTTTATTTTTTAAATTATCATATATTTTTTTTGAAAAATCAATATATTCGATACTTTTAAAACATTTCAATGTATTATTCTTTGTAAAATAATTTTTAGTAAATTTACTATTTAATAACATCTTATCAGGAATCTTTCCAAATAATGATATAATCATATAAATATGATATTGATCGCGTGTTATTTGATCTGTTTTTAAAGGATCAAATAATAATTTATTTGTTAATAATTCATACAATGTACAACCAACACTCCATAAATCACAATTTGATGTTGTATAATAACCAAGTATAACTTCAGGTGATCTATAATATCTTGTTTGAATTTCTAATCCTTGTGTTTTACTATTTTTTATACTCGTTCCAAAATCTGTTAATTTTGTTATATTTTTTTTAATATAAATTGAATTTATTGATCGACTACTTTTATGACTATTTGAAATAGAATCCTCAATAGTTTTATTATCAGAATCACTGCCGGAATCACTATTTGAATCACTATTAGAATCACTATTTGAATCACTATTTGAATCATCACTATCAGAATTAGATTCCGTTTCAGAATCAGTATCTATTTCATCTTCAGAATCGGATTCATTTAATGATAATTTAAGTAATGTTTGTTCTACAACATTTTTATAATTAATTTTTTTTTTATAATTTTTGAGTAATAGTAGAAATTGATTAATTATTTTTTCGGTTTGTTTTGTTTGTCCTTTTAATAAAATATTATCAGGTTTAATATCTGTATGTATATAACCAGTATTATTTAAAATATCTAATGATTCTAAAAGATTTTTAATAATTTTTATAATAGTTTGTAAATCAAACCCTTTATTATATTTTTTGGCTTTCATAATATCATCTAATGAACCACACATAAGATCATTAACAATACATATATGTTTTTGTTCATCATAAGTTTCAATAAATGTTTCTTTGTATAATTGAAAATATTTACTTTTTTTATAAGGTAAAATTAATAATTTTTTAATAATTTCAATTTCTAAATCTCCTGATTCTATAAAATCTCCATTTAAAACTTTTATAGCATAAAATTGTTTGTCTTTTTTATCATAACTCAACCAAACAGTTGAAAATCCACCTTCACCAATTTTATAAATTATCACATAACGATTATTAAAGATTTCACCAGTAAAATCTTTATAATCACTATCTAATTCACCCGATGATACAGAAGACATTTATTTGTTATTTTATATTGTATTTTAAACATTTTATTAATTAAATATATTATTTCAAATTTTTATTAAAAATTTGAATTAATTTTATTAATTAATAAATAATAAAACAATAAATAAATGGAAAGTAACATTAAAGTTAAACAAATTATAGCATTTACAGACGGATCATCTTATAATGATACAAAAAATAAAATGCGTCATGGAGGTATTGGTGTTTATTTTCCAGATTATAAAAATTTAAATATATCCAGAACTATTAAAGTTAGTAATCCAACAAATCAAAAAACAGAATTATTGGGTTGTATATATGCGGTAAAAAAAATTAAAAAAATATTAAAAGAACATGATTATAAATTTACAGTAAAAATATATACAGATAGTAAATATGTACACGATGCTATGAATTCGTGGTGTTCAAAATGGGAAAAAAATAATTGGCAACGAAAAAAAGGAAAACAAAATAAAAGTGTATCAAATTTAGAATATATGAAAAAATTATTTAGATATAAAAATAAATATAATATTGAATTTGAACATGTGAGAGCACATAAAAAAGAACCTGAAAAAACAAGTAAAGAATGGTATTATTGGAATGGGAATGATCAAGCGGATCAATTAGCAAAAAATGGTATGTTAAAAAGTAAAAATAAATTTAGATATTAATAATATAATTAAAAATGTTTTCGATATTAAATATTTTATTTTTACCATTTTATTTTATTTATTATATTTTTAGAATTGTGTATAATATAATTTTTTTTGTTCCAATTACATTATCTAATGTATGTGAAAATTTAATGGGTGAAAGTTTTTTTTGTAATGTAATGAATCCTGATTATATATTTAGTAATACTTTACAAACATTATTTTTATGGACTATTATTGTTTATGCAAGTATTCATATTAGAACTTCATATTTGGAATGGAAAAAACATAAAAAATTGAAATAAATTATATAAAATGTTAATCTATTTGATTATAATAGTATTATGGACGATTTATTAAATTTTGATTCAGATATTAATTTAGATATTGATTCTAATTTTTTTATCGAAAAAGAAACAAACAAAATATGTTCAAATAAACAAACTTGTATTGGAAAACATGAAATAGAAAAAAAAATAATAGATATTGATAAAATTATCGATATTCGTAATTTTGATAAATATAATGATTATAAACTTATGGAAAATGAAAATTTTTTAATTAATTATTTAATTGATAATGACATTAATCAAAATACACAACTAATATATTTAAAATGGTTATTAGATGTTGAAAAATATTTTTCACAAAAATTAAAACTACCTATTGAAAAAAATCAATGTTCAACTATTTTACGATCTTCATATAGATTTTGTAATCAAGGTGCATACTGTGAATATAATTATAATAATAAAAAATTTAAAGGTTGTATTTATAAACATTATGTACATAATATGGTTTATTATGATATTTGTTCTTTGATCAATTGTGTTGAAAATAAAAATAATAAAGAAAATAAAGAAGAAATAAATAAAAGTTTATGTACGATATCTTTTGTTTTAAATCATATGTACGAAGAATTAAAACTAATCGAACTTCTAAAAAAAGATAATAAAAATTATCATATTCAATTTATAAATAAAAATAAATTTAAAAAAATTTAAAAATATATATTTAATACAATATATTTAAAATTAAATAATAATGAAAACTTTATTTATTTATGATACAAATGATTCTATTAATTCTAATTTAAACATAGATTCTAATATTATTTATACAAATAATATTAATATCGCTAATAAATATTATAAAAATAATTTTGTTAATTTTAATAATAAATGGGATTGGTTTAATACTGATAATAACTTAAAATTTGAACCGTTTATGATCACATATTATAAAAACTATAACCGCTTACAAAATTTTTATTCTATAAATAAATTATTTGATCGTACATTAAATATGTATGAGGCTTATGATACTAAATTATATTTTGATAAATATAAATATCATTATAAATATTCATCATATCATTTTATTGACCATTGTAAAAATATTAAAGGAAAATTAGGTTGTAATTTATCACACCAAACATTATTAGAATCAATTAGTAATAATAATTTCTTTAATAAAAATTGGTTTCTTATTTTAGAAGATGATATAACAATATCGACAGAAAATATTAATTATGAAATTAATAATATTATTAATAAAGTAGAAAAATTTAATATTGATACAGATTATATATCTTTATGGTCTAATGATAAATATCAAACAGATTTTAATAACTCTTTTAAAAATATACAATTAAATAAAACTAATAAAATTATTGATAATTTCTATAATTTAACTTTTCAATGGGGGGCAGTCGCTTATTTAATATCTAAAAATGGTATTCGGTCAATTATTAATAAATATCCAATCGATCAATATATTGATATTTTTTATATGAATAATATTAATACTCTAAAAGCTATTTACTATCATAATGATTTTATAACTACAGATGGAGCTTATGATTCTAAACATAATACTTCTAAATTTGAAAGTATTATATGGAATTGTTAAAAATATATTTTAATCAAATATTTCTAATACATTGTCTAATTTATTAAAAATTCGATCTTCTTCTAATTCTTTTTCTTTTTCTAATTTTAATTCTATTTCTTTTAATTCTTTATGAGTTTCTTTTAATTCTTTATGAGATTCTTCTAATTCTATTTCTTTTAATTCTTTATGAGATTCTTCTAATTCTATTTCTTTTAATTCTTTATGAGATTCTTCTAATTCTTTTTCTTTTTCTAATTTTAATTCTAATTCTATTTCTTTTAATTCTTTATGAGATTCTTCTAATTTTTTTTCTTTATTTAATTCTGTTTTATAATTAATATTATGTGGAATATAATCTTTATTAATGAGAATTGTGGTTTTTTTAATATAAGCTTCACATAATTCATTAAATACATCATAATTATCAATCATATTATCATTTTCTAATACAGTAAATATATTATATTTTACAATAAATAATTCTGGTATTTGATTATAATTTATTATTTTTTGTTTTATTTGTTCCTTAATTTTTTTATAAATTAAAATATCATTATTATATACTCTTTTTTTTTCTTCATTTCTTTCCTTTTGAAGACGATCTTCTTGTTTTTTTATACTTAAATTATATTTTAAATTTATTAATTCTTCTTTATCTTTTTCATCTTGTTCTTTATCTTCTTCTTGATCTTTTTCTTTATCTTTATCTTCTTGTTGTTCTTTCTCTTCTTCTTGTTCTTCATGATCTTCTTGTTCTTCGGCATGTTCAAAATGATCACTTTGTTCTGATAAATTTGTTAGTTTATTAAACATATCATTTTTAATAGAATATGATAAAAAATATAATGTTTGGTCAATATTTAAAATAGACTTTGTTTGTGTTTTTTTACTAACATATTTATAAGAACAAGATTTAATATTATAATAGTAAATACCTGTTTTATAAATTTTTTTATTAATTTCACTATATTCGATAATATAATATTTTGTTAAAAAATGATTATCATGATCAAATTTAATTATAGAACAAGCATTTACAAATGTTTTTAAATTAGTTAAATATTTTACAAATACTTCTAATAAATTATTTTCATAAACATCGTCATTAGTAATTTTATATAATTTCATAATTAATAGGTATAACAATTACTTATTATTTTAAATAAAAAAATTGATATTTTAATATTTGAATATATATAAAAATATTAAATAAAAATTAACTATAAATATGAATAATACTAGTTATATTGAAATTGAGTTAAATAATATTAACACGAAATTAAATCAATTAAATACATCAAATATCTTATTTAAAGATGATATTAAATATCTAACGGATATCAATTTATTAAGTGATCGTAGAATATCTTTATTAGAATCACATATAGAACTATCTAATAAAAAAATAGATTTACTATTACAAAAATTTGATAAATTAGAAACTCGTCAAGATCCTCTTAAATTTAACCCTCGATTATTATCTCCCCCTAAATTAGAAACTCGTCAAGATCCTCTTAAATTTAACCCTCGTTTATTATCTCCCCCTAAATTAGAAACACACGTATATGATTCTTATAATTTTAAACCTTCTAAAATAGATTATAGTCAAGAAGAAGATGAATATTATAGAAAATTACGCAATAAACAATTTGTTGTACCAAATAAAAGAAAAGATCCAACACCTGATTATAAAAGAACAAAAATTACTACAAAAAATCCTCTAAAAAAACCCCCCCAATCACTACCACCAGTAAGCAATGTTAAAAAACCACCAATTGTTCCAAAAATGAGTACAATTATAATAGATAGTATGATGGCACCTGGGTCTGGAAACGATGAAAATAAATTTTTTGATAACTTTTTTGATTTACTAAATAAAAAAAATCCTGTAAATAAACAAGAAGAAGATATCGCAAGCATTATTAGTGATTATACTGAATATAATTCAGAAGATGAATTTGAAGAATTAGAATTAAATATTAATTCTATTGATGATCTTATTGAATTAGCTGATTTATATAAAAAATTAATCGAAAAAGAAAATATTAAAGAAGAACAAAAAGTTTCATATGATTCAGATGATTCTGATAAATCAAGTATAATTAGTGATTTAGATTCTAAAAATTTTAAGGAAAATGATAAAAAATATACTGTAAAAGATACTGAAATATTAAAAAAAAATGGAATTGATGTAAAATTTTTTGAGAATAATTTCAAAAAACAACCATATGTTAAAATTGTTAATAATGATAAAAAAGAATCAAATAAAGATAAACAAACCGAAAAACCAGAACAAAAAAAGAAAGGATATTATATAAATGGGAAAAGATACAGTATTGATTTAGAGAAAGTCTATAATTTAAAAGAGCCATTAATTATTCTTAAAAACATGATTGGAATGGACAAAGTAAAGAAAACAGTTTTAGATCTAATTCTTTATTATATTCAAAGATTTGAAAAACAGAATTCCGATATGTTACATACGATTATTGAAGGACCACCAGGAGTTGGAAAAACAGAATTAGGAAAAATTTTAGGGAAAGTTTATAAAGCATTAGGTATTTTAAAAAGTGATAAATTTACAATAGCAACAAGAAGTGATTTAATTGGTCAATATTTAGGTCAAACAGCTCCTAAAACTCAAGAGGTTATTGATAATGCATCGGGAGGAGTATTATTTATTGATGAAGCATATTCATTAGGAAATCCCGATAAAAGAGATTCATTTGCAAAAGAATGTATTGATACAATTAATCTAAATTTAGATAAAAATAAGAAAAAAATAATTGTAATTATTGCTGGATATAAAGAAGAATTAGAATCAAGTTTCTTTAGTTATAATCCTGGATTAAAAAGAAGATTTCCATTTGTATTTACAATTGATGGATATAATCCAAAAGAATTAAAAGATATTTTTATCAAAAAAGTAGTAGATTCTAACTGGTCAATTAATAAAGAAAGTTTAGATGAAAAGAAATTAGTAAACTTCTTTACAACAAATAAGAAATTATTTCCATATTATGGTGGTGATATGGAAACTTTATTCCAAGCTTGTAAACTAATACATTCCAAACGAATTTTAGGAAAACATCCTAAAAATAAAAGAAAATTTATTAAAGAAGATATTTATGATGGTCTTGAGCGTTTTAAAGAAATGAGAAAAAAAAAAGATGATAATTATTTTTTACATTCATTATATATGTAATTTTATTTTATAAATAAATTAATTATATATGTAATAAAAATTTTAAATATAACGTTTATTATTAAAAAATAATAAATATTATAATATTATAATATTATTATATATTAAATGTGTTTTAATATATATCAATCATTAATATTATTTATCCTTGGAAGTTATATTAGTATAAAATTATACAATAAAAGTTTATATTATAAGATGATGATAATATTATATTATACATTAATGGAATTAGTTCAAACATTGGGATATTTATATATAGATCAATGCGAAACAAATATAAATTTTGCGTTAACAATCTGTTCTCATATATTAGTTATTTTTCAACCATTTTTATGGAATTTTTATAGAACTCGAACAAATTCAAATAAAACAATTTTTAATTTTTCATGTATATTATCATTAATATGGAGTTTTATTTTTACATATAGATTATTTTATGGAAAATTAGGTTATGGTGTAACATATGGATATTTAGATTATAATGAAATTAATGTTGGTGATGAATATTGTATGTTAAATGGTGTAAATCATATAATATGGAAATTACCTTATAAAAGTTCAAATGGATTAGAGCCAAATTATTTTACTTATTTATTATTATGGTTTGTACCAGCAATATATGAAGATTATTATGGTTATTATAAATTATTATTTTGGTTAATACAAGTTAATATAACAAATATTATTAGTGGTTCGGTCCATGAATTAAGTTCAATATGGTGTTTATTTTCTATTCCCTATTTATGTTTTTATTTTTATAAATATATCTTATAAAAATATTCAGACATAAATCAAATTAAATAATTAAATGGAAAATAATTTTTATTTATATCAAGCGTATGTTACAGATGTTTATGATGGTGATACAATAACATGTGATATTAATTTAGGGTTTGGTATTAAATATACAAAACAAAAAATTAGATTATATGGTATTGATACCCCAGAATTACGAGGTGAAGAACGTGAAGAAGGATTACGAGTAAGAGATTATGTAAGAGAAAAAATATTAAATAAAAATATTATTCTTCATAGTTATCGCGATTCAAAAGGAAAATATGGACGATATTTGGGAGATATTTATTATGATAATATAAATCTAAATAAGGAATTATTAGAAAAAAAAATGGCTAAAAAATATGATTAAATTTTATTTTTTATTTTATAAAATAAAAAATAAAACTAAATTTATAAGAATTTATAAATTCTTTCGGGTTGTAAAGTATTACGATCTTTTCCCATATGAGGGTGTGGTCGAATATCTGCATAATGTCCATTTTGATTAATTATATCTTTATTTTTTGATAAACAAATTAAGTCTTTGATAGAATCATTTGTAACTTTTGTTTCCGATTTTAATAATAATGGATCTTCTAAATCACAACTTGCTTTAAAATACATATTTTGATTTGAATTTAATTTTTGATCATTAAATACTGAATCAACAACACCTTCGACATCACCTAAATTTTCACCAAGTTCATCTGTTTCATGTTTAAATTCTATATCTGTTCTAATAACAAGGCTTTTATGATTTTTAATATCATCTCCAATTTCTACTTTACCATCATCTGTTTTTTCTTCTTTATTGTCACGAACAACATCTAAATTACTACCTGAATCACCAAAAGCATTATTTAAAGAACTTCCTGCAACACCAACACCGTTATGAATACCACGAACAACATTACTTGATGTTTGATATAAATTAGAAGCTACTTCTTTAGTATTTGATTGTACCGACTGAGAAATATCTCTAATTTCTCCATTCATTGAAGAACCAATATCGCCAATGCTATTATATACTATACCTGAAACATTGCCAACACTATCATAAACAACTTCGCCTAAATCTCCAACACTATCATATAAAGTAGTACTTAAATCACCCGCATTTTTATTAACTTTAGCAATTACTTTAACTAAATTACCAGCGGAATCATACACCCCACTAACAACTTCACCAACACCATCATATAAACCATCACCAACACTACCAACACCTTTATATATTCCACCAATAATTGAACCAACACCATTATAAGTTTGACCAATAAAATTTCCTGTAGAATCATAAACTCCATTACCCATATGACGAATACCTTTATCAGTTCCTTCTAAAATATCACCAACACCATCATATAAACCTTCCGCAACTTCACTAACTCCGCGATGTAATCCACCAGCAACATCGGTTAATGTTGTAGCAATTAAATCAAATTTTTCTTCTTCTTTTTTAATTTTTTGTTTTTCTTTATAATCGTCAACAATAATAACAACTAATGTTAAAATTAAAATAAGATAGATTTTATGAGTATGTGATATTTTTACATTTGGTATATGATCTAATACTATATATAAAAATCCCGCAAAACTACTATATTTAATTAATGGATTACAAATCATTTATTATATATATTATATTATAAAAAAATTGATATTATTTATAATTAGTTAAATATTCATTTATAACAACTATAAAAATAATGAGTAAATTAGATATTGATGAAAATACAGATATTACAACATTAAATATTCGTACCGAAAAAGAGGTTAATGAAATTTTTGGTATAGTTGCTGAAAAATATTATAAAATACAAAAAGATCTTACTAAGTGTCAATCTATTTTTATTCTTTATCATGAACAATTATATTTATTACAAAAACTTGGCGATAAAATTAAACAATCAAATTCTAAAAAAAAAACTATAACAAAAACTACAACACAAACTACAGAAGTTACAAAAAAAGATTTTTTTGATGAAAATAAAGAAGATAAAAAAGAAACTAAAACAACAACAAAATATAAAGTCGTTAAAAATAGTCACGATGAAACATTAGAAGAACCTATAGAAGAGCCCGTTGAAACACCAAAGAAAAAATCAACATCAAAAGCAAAAGTAAAAGTTATTGAAAGTGATCAAGAAGAACCAGTTCAAACACCAGAGAAAAAATCAAAAGCTAAAGCAAAATCAAAGGAAAAAGTTATTGAAAGTGATCAAGAAGAACCAGTTGAAACACCAAAGAAAAAATCAAAAGCGAAATCAAAGAAAACAGTTATTGAAAGTGATCAAGAAGAGCCAATTAAAACACCAAAGAAAAAATCAAAAGTAAAATCAAAGAAAAAGGTTGTTGAAAGTGATCAAGAAGAGTCAGTTCAAACACCAACGAAAAAATCAAAAGTAAAATCAAAGAAAAAGGTTGTTGAAAGTGATCAAGAAGAGTCCGTTCAAACACCAAAGAAAAAAGCAAAATCAAAGAAAAAGGTTATTGAAAGTGATCAAGAAAAGCCTAAGAAAAAAACTAAAGTTAAAAAATCACCAAAAGCTAAAAAATCAGTTTAAATAAAAAATTGATTTTTTATTAAATTAATAATTAAAATAATTAAATAATAATTTTAATTAATATGAGTGTTTTTATTAACGATCTTAATACTAATCTTGGAAAATTTTATAAATTAATAAGTGAATCATTTGATTCAGAATTAAAAACTATAATAAAAAATAATGATGAAATAAAAAATTTAAATAATTTGTTACATTATTTTTT
>Ga0136601_1000836_pt1 | contig 11554 bp, 10 predicted proteins | sample AntRauMFilla2699_FD_181020 | JGI IMG/M metagenome (GOLD analysis project Ga0136601, IMG submission 181020) | Saline lake microbial communities from Rauer Islands, Antarctica - Metagenome Filla 2 #699 | ecosystem: Environmental > Aquatic > Non-marine Saline and Alkaline > Saline | place... | reverse complement strand
AATATATGTTTGTGCTTTAGACCAAGAAATAAACTCATCATCTGACTTACTTGAAATAGCCCCATCAACCATTCCCTTTAGTCCTTCTAAATCACTTTCAACCTTACCTGTTGCTAAAGATTTACGCTTAATAAGCTCTTGTGAAAGATTTTCTTTATCCGTTCTATAAGTAATAACAACTAGATGAGATGCATCTGTAATTTTTGGTTGATCATATCCTGCTGCTCTTAGTTTTTCTCTAACTTCTTTATTTTTAACAACCACAAACTTCCATGGCTCTATACCAAAAGAACTTGGTGCTAATCTTGCACTCTCTAGGATAGTATTAATATCATCTTCACTTACCTTCTTAAGAGTATCAAACTCATTAACTGCAAATCTCCAGTTAAGTGCTTCAACTAGTTTATTGTTTTCAATTGATTTCATTTTTATAAGTAGGTTATATTATTTAATATGGTCTGTCTTCTCCAGAATATCCTTTGCTTCACCAAAGGGTTCTTTTTTATTTTTTTCATTATGACGTTCTACAATCATATCGATTAGTTCTGTTGGATTTTCAGGTGTAAAATTACCATCAAATGACTCCTCTATAATCTCCTTGGTTTTATCTGACCAATCAGAATCAATCAAACCTTTGCTTTCAAGTGGTGCAAAAAGATATATTGATTTAATAGATTCTTTTTGTGATATGTCTTCTAGCTTACCAGCGAATTCTTTTGAAAAGTCTTCTTGTGCCTGCTCCTTCTTTGGCTCTAAAACAGATCCTGTACTTGAACTATCAGGTCCTCCCCTTTGAAACATTCCCTCATTATCTGAGTATACTGGTGTATCAACCCTATGTTCATCAACCTTGGTAACGCTATCTGAATCTAAATTATAGATTATTCCATGGTGTGTTCCCATTACAACAAGAAGTGATGGTTTTAGATTTAAACTTTTTATTTCTTCATTTATTTTCATATGGTTTTATATAGTTAAATTTATAAATGACACTCTCTTATTTCTATTATAACATACCCTGTATTATCGAAGATTTTTACGAGCCTTTATCATAATCTTTTCTCTTCCTCTGCTTGGATCAACTTCCTTTGCAGCATCATTAAGAGCTTTGGTTATTTTATCTCTAGTCTTATCAGGAAATTTTTTCTGTAGTTGTTTAATAGCATACTCAACCTCGTACTTTTCCTTAAAACTAATTAAATACCTATCAGGATTACCCGTGTTTTTCTTATTATCTGACATAATAATTTTTATTTTACTATCTAACTTGTTCTACTCCTTCAGCCGGCACAAGTAATGCATTGATTAAGAACACAATTACTGAAAATAATAATGCTGATACAAATCCTGACACACTAAATCCTGAAACTATTTCTGCTGCTAACATAATTAAACCTGCATTAATCACTAATGTAAATAATCCTAAAGTTAGTATATTAATTGGTAGTGTTAATAGAAGTATAATTGGCTTAATGAAAGCATTAATTACTCCTAGAACTACAGCAAATACTAACGCTCCTATTAGGGTAGTACTTACTCCTGGTAATATGTATGCGGCTAATAAAATTACTATTGTTGAAATTATCCATGTTTTTATCATGGTTCTATTATATCATATGTTAAGTTTTGGCTCTAATTAAGGTTTTTTTGAAGGGGGGGTCCTAATTTTCAAAGGGTACAACTTTCTCTTTTAATTCTTCATATTCAGCTTCTTTTTCTTGATATAAACTCTTAAGAGAATTAACTTTTTCTTCCATTTCATTCATATATTTTTTATCCTTAAAGAAAGAAAGTGCTCTTTTTAAACCAGAAGGTCGTGATGCTAGAAAATTTCTATATTCTTCGTAAGATTCTTGGTATTGAGATTTTAATGATTCATACTCTTCCTTAACCTCGTCTACAATATTAATATTTTCATCTTTTTGAACAAGACTTTCTTTGGTCTTGTTGATTTCTTCTTGATCTTCAGCTTCTTGTGACATAACATCTCCATCCAACAATTCAAAAACCTTGTCTCTAAGACCATGTGACTTAGTTAAATTTTCTATATATACTTCCTTGTCTTCAATCTTCTGAATAATATCAGCAATTTCTTTACCATCAACAGGACCTAAAGATGTCTCTACAGAATCCACATAATTAAATATATTTTTTAAAGAATCGATAGATTCGGCATCCTTAATTCTCTCTAAAGATTTTCCTTCTTGTACCTCTTTTGAAATAACATTTCCATCCAACAATTCAAAAACCTTATCTCTTATTCCAAAAGTTTTTGTTATTGTTTCAAGTGGAGCTATCTTATTTTCTACAGCCATAATTTGAGATACTAGATCTTTTGTATCATAAGTTTGTTCAGATCCCTCTATTTCACTTACAGATTCCAAAATATCAAATAACTCACTAAGATTATGTGAATGATTTATGATATTTGTCATATCAAATTTTATATTAGAATCTACAGCTTCTTCTTTCTGTAATTCTTCTGCTTCTATATCTTGTCTTTTTAATTGTTCCATAATATTTAAATTATATCAGAAAATACGTAATTGCGTAGTTTTATTTTTTATATTTTATGTAAATAATTTAATCTTTATTCTTCTTTATTTACAATACACTAGTCTTCTAATGTTTTATTAGTAAAATATATACATCATATTTTATCAAATTATAGTATAATCAAATACGTATCAAGATTTATCATAAACATAAAAATGAAAACAGTATATCTACATATAGGAACTCATAAAACAGGAACAACCTCTATTCAGCATTTCCTTTTTTAAAATAAGGAAAATCTATCAAAACAAGGATATTTATATCCAATTAGTTGTAAATGTAAAAATAATGGTTTTGTACACCATAATTTTGCATTCCAAATAAGAGGTTTTGATCATAGAGGTAAAATTTATTTTAAAGAAAATCTATGTAAAAATCTATTAGAAGAAATTAACAATAGTCAGCATGAGAAAGTTATTATAAGTAGTGAAGTTTTTTGTACACTAAAATCAAACGAAATTAAAAAATTAAAAGAACTACTATTTGACTATAATATAAAAATTATTTTATATCTAAGAAACCAGGCAGATTACTTAGTATCTCATTATAGTGAGTGGATAATAAACAAAAAAAATTTCTACGGAAATTTTGATGATTTTATAAAAAAGGCACCCAATAGTGATTACCATCTATTAGTTAAGAACTGGGAAAAAGAATTTGGTAAAAATAATATTATCATAAGAGAATATGTCTCCACTGATATTATTAGTGATTTTTCAGAAACAGTAGGACTAAATCTTGAATCACTTAATCAAGAGAAATATGTATTTAATAAAAGCCTGGGTATAAAATCATTACAATTAATTTATTTAGTTAAGAAAATAGCATCTTTTTTCCATATTAAAATATACCCAAAACAAATTAGATATTGTTTTAACAAAAGATCAATTATAACAATTGCTGAAATACTTCCGTTTAAAAAAATTCCTAGTAAAAAAGAACTAATGAAACCTCTCCTATCCTCAAATGCCAAACTTAATTCTGAATATAATTTAAAACTTTTTGAATAGAATTTAATTAATTCTATTCTAGAGACTCAATTTATTCCTTGTTGCCGGACAGGGACTCGAACCCCGATCGCTGGTACCAAAAACCAGTGTCCTACCATTAGACGATCCGGCAATATTTTCTACCCATGTATTTTGCACCATAACAGGCTTAATTGCAAGTTTACCCCTCTAAACTCTCCATAAAGGCCAGTTCCAATGGAATATATGGTTGTGGTGATGAAGCAATTTCTGTATATGCAACCAATAATCTTCTTAGCTTAGCACTTGTAATCCCGTCACTATTTGATTCTGATAGTTTCTTCATAGACTCAATCTCACTATCTCCGCAAGTATCAACATCGGAATATTTAACAGCACCAATCTTTACCAACAGCATAATTCTAAGTTTTTCTATTAATAACTCCACAAAGAATTTTGCATCTTTTTGTTTTGTTTCTAAGTCAGATATAACTTCCCCTTGTAGTAATGCATCGCCAGTAATATATGCAGTTAACCACTTCATTACTGTATCACTAGATGGAATGCCTGTAACACTCTCTACTTCATCACGACTAATTACTTCATCTGATGAAAGTGAGATAACTTTCTGTAAGTGACTGAGCGTATCTCTGAATGATCCACGACCTAATTTTGCAATTAGCTCTGACACACCTTTATCTAATTTAACTTTTTCTTTTTTTGCTACACCCTCAACAACATCCTTAAGTATGCCTTCATTGGGTTCTCTAAAAGTATATACCTCACAACGAGAGTGTATGGTCTCAGGAACCTTCTCAGGTTCTGTGGTAGCTAATATGAAGATAACATGATGTGGTGGCTCTTCTAGAGTCTTTAAGAGTGCATTAAATGCAGACTTAGATAACATATGAACCTCATCAAAGATATACACCTTATACTCTGAAGATAAAGGTAATGTCTCTACAGATTCTAATATCTCTCTCATATCATCAACTCCAGTATGTGAAGCAGCATCAATCTCGTAAAGATCATTAGAATCTGTACCAATCTCACGAGCTAATATTCTAGCAACAGATGTCTTACCAGTACCACGAGTTCCAGAGAAAAGAAAAGCATGAGAGAAATTCTTTTCTTCAACACCTTTTTTTAAAGGTAATGATATATGCTCTTGTCCTATTACATCATCAAATGTATTAGGTCTGTATTTTGAGTATAGTGCTTGCATAGAGCTAGTATATCATAGTAGATAAAGATAAAAAAATATGAAAAAAGACCCCTGATTTAAATCAGGGGTCTTGGAAAGTATGAGTTCCACCTCCGGCATGTGGGACACAGCTACGTAAAAGACGGACGTACTGGAACATTCTGGAGGTGGAACTACTATAGGACGTATGTCGGCATAATTTACCTTTCGGTAAAAACGACATCTTGTCCAAAGGGGATCTAATCAGTGCTATACTAGCACATATGAATTATTTGTCAATGGATAAAATACTATCTATTCAATTTTAACCACTCCTTAACAATATTCTCAACTTCACTAGCACTTTTAGCATTGTCCATAAGATTAGACCTTAATTCTTTTGCTCCATCAAATCCATTACAGTATGCTTTGTAGTGTTTTTTCATAATGTAGAAATTCTTGTGTGGAAGAAGTTTCTCAAAAAGAAATGTATGCTCAACCATTACTTTTAATATCTCCTCAATACTTAAATCTTCTTTGTTAACTTCCCTATTAAAAAACCAGGGATTACCAAATACAGCACGTCCGACCATCACTCCATCACACCCTGTTTCTTTTGTCTTCTTATCAGTGTCTTCAATTGATAATACATCTCCATTACCAAAAATTAGAGTATCACTACCCAGTTCATCTCTAATCTCTACTGCTCTTTTAATACGGTCCCAATTAGCTGGAACCTTAGACATTTCTTTTCGTGTACGAGCATGAATAGTTACAACAGAAGGATTGGTTGATAGTAACTCTCTAAGCCAGTTTTCTAAATCATCATTATTATATCCAAGCCTTATCTTCACAGTCACAGGAAGATTTGATCCTTTCTTTGCAGCCAGAATGAGTTCTTTTGCTCTTTCTGGATCCTTAGCAAGACCAGCACCAGCACCTTGTTTTTCAATCGATCTATCAGGACAACCCATATTAATATCAATTCCGTCATATCCCATTTCAGCAACCAACTTAGAAGCACTTTCCATCATTTCTGGTTTTCCACTGAATAGTTGAGCAACTATAGGCCTCTCTTCTTCTCCATACTCTAAGTCTTTTAACAATTTACCCTTACTACTTAAACCAGTATCATCAAAATTATCATCAGGGGCACGCATCAAACCATCACAGGATACAAACTCAGTCCACATTACATCTGGTTTACCATGCTTAGCAAACAAAGTACGAAAAGCTACGTCTGTAACATCAGCCATAGGTGCAAGAACGATGATTGGATCATTCCCTTTTTCTTTTTTTAGTTTTTGCCAAAAATTCATAAAGATGATGATATATCATATGTCATTATGACACAACCTCAACATCTATATACTCCACATTTTCTTTTAGATATTGAAGTATCTTTTTTACATCACCTTTAGAGTCAGTTCCATGTAACAAAACAATTCCAATTGGTCTTTCATACCCATTAAAATCTAAGTTGTATGTAACTACTAATGTTTTCTCTGCCTCATCTGTATATCCATTTTTACTACCAATATATCTATCATCATCGATGAAGCTAGAGTTGTTATACCAAGTATGATCTCCAAGATCTTTGTACGGAATCATCGTTATATCAAATATATATCCCTTATTATTGTGTACATATTTAGCAATATTAAATATGTCTTTTGTTGTTGATGTATTATTTTCTGATAGCCCACTTGGGTCATCAAAGAAAGTATCTTCCAAACCCAATTCTCTCGCCTTATCATTCATCTGCCTCATAAAAAATGTCTTACCATATACTTCTGATATTACCTCCGCTGCATCATTACTAGACTCAAGAAGTAACGGAAAAAGAAGATCACTCACTTTAATTTCCTCATCAATCTCTAAATTACCAGCATATCCATATGCACCAACTGCATCAGGAGATACTTTAGTAATAATATCTTGTTCTAACTTATCTAAAGAAACAATAGCTGTCATTAACTTTGTTAAAGATGCTATTGGATATACCACATCAGAATCTTTCTCTATGATAGTCTTACCTGAAACCAAATCAGCTACAATATATGAATCTGATGATAGTTTAATTTCCCCACTATGATTCATATATACTCCCTTCTTTGATAGGTCTTTTCTTTCTATTGTTATGACCTCATCCTCTCTTTCAAAAGCTTCGCTTATAGAGGCCATCTTTCCTTTCGCAGAATTCACTCCACTATTTATTTTATTACCTGCTATTTTTATATATGGAGATGATTGTTCAGCAACAACCTCTTTTCCAATACTTAATATTTCACCAACATATACAAAATAGTCTCTTGTATATTTTTGATGTATATCAATAACCCCTTGGTAGAAACCAAATGTAAATGTAATTACTAGGATTAATTGAAATACTCTTTTCATACTATCTATATATTATACAAAATTATGCAATTAAGCTAACTCTGTTGGCTTTGAAATACTAATATCAAAATCTTCGCCAGATTCAGATGGTTCAAAGGTAATTATGTTTCCAGACTTAAGAGTTTCTTTTAGAATCTCCTTAGCTACACGAGATTCAATATTGTCTTTAATTACTCTCTGCATTTCACGTGCACCAAATTGAACAGATGTTCCCTTTGATACTAAATATGATACAAGGAAATTATTAACCTCAAGACCCACTCCTTGTTGTTCTAGTCTCTTAGCTAATCTCCCCAATTCTTTACGCGCGATTAATCCAACAGCCTCATCTCCAAGGGGTTCAAACAAAACAGTGTGATCAAAACGATTAATTAACTCTGGTGACAGAATGTGCTTAACAATTACACTATCAATCAGCTCTTGCTTTCTTTCTTCATGATTCTTTTCTCTAAACTCACCATCTTGCCACATATCACTTCCCGCATTAGATGTTGCGATAATAATCACATTACGCATATTAATCTCATTTCCACGACCATCTGTTATATATCCCTCATCAATAATTTGTAGAAATAGATTATGCACATCTTTATTTGCTTTCTCAAACTCATCAAGAAGTAAAACACCATATGGAGTATCTCCGACTATATCTTTTAATCTACCTCCTCTACTTTCATCTCCTAACAATATACTAGGTGCATCAAAACCAGAAAATTCTGACATATCCATTCTCATCATATTTTCTTCTGAGCCAAAATATGACTCTGATAATGTCTTAGCTGTTTCAGTCTTACCAACACCTGTTGGACCAACAAATAAAAATGTTCCTAGTGGTCTATTTAATTCACCAAGACCTGTTCTAACCCTTCTAAGAGTGTCTGCGATAGCAGATATTGCTATTTCTTGTCCCATCACTCTCTCTGACATTTTTTCCTCTAGCTTTAGAAGTGAATCCTTCTCTCCCTCATGAGTTAGTGTCTGAGGAACATTAAACTGTCTTTCAACAAGTTCAAGAACTATGTTTTTTGTCACAATATTAAACTTATTAGACCTTAGTTGTGGAAGAATCTTGTATAAAGTATCTAAAACAGTTTCTGTTATCTGATCCTTTCCGTGTAATTTTTTAATATTAAATACAAGAGTCTCAATTGCTGAGTATGTAAAAAATACCTTTGATCTTGTTTCAATTTTAATTATCTCATCCTGAATACGACGAATAATTTGTTCATCTGTCTTTGGCTCTGCTTCGATAACATTCATGTACCTTGAGAGAATAGAATATGTTTGTAATGTATGGTGATATCCTCTAGCATCTGATAGAAGGATTATGGGTGTATTAGTTTCAAAAAATGGTTGCAGTAAAATCTCAAGGTCACGACCTTGTCTGTGTAGTAATTCTGCAAATTGAGAAGAGTACTCAAATACAGGAATGATGTTTCCAGAGCTAATTATTTCATTTGTTATATTTAAAAATGTCTGATCAAAAGCATTGCCAAGCTCTTCAAACAAAAGAGTTCCATTAATTTTAAATACTCTAGTATTATCAAAAGCTGAATGTATTTTCCCTAAATATATTCCTCTTACAAGAGTGTCTATGACACCATTAGAATATGCGGAGTCTTCTGATACAAAAAGAGTATGTGGGTCACGAGCACTTAACATTGAGTCTACTATCAAATCAACATCATCCTTATACAAATGATTTAGGAAAGGATCTGATACACCAACATCTTCTCTATATACTTCTTTTGCAAAGTCTTCTAGAAGAGGGGCATGTCCATATGACCATTGTCTACCAATACTTGGAACCTTTATTAGAGAATCTTTGCTCAACCACTTGTTCTTATTAAAATCTACTTCTCTTTGAAAGGCTACCCACTCAAGCGCCCCTTCAAGCACTCCTTCTCCTACCCCATTCTCAAACAAAAAGTATGCAAACTCTCTATCTGCCTGAGTGATTGCATGCAAAAATTCATGCAAAGTAATTTTACCATCAACAATATCCTCTGGAATTTTAAAATTTTCTTTTGGTAAACTGACAACTCTTCTGTCTAGAAAAGCTGATGTTTGTGTAGAAGATATACCAAGTCTTCTCATTGTATCTATACCTATTGGTGAAACAAGGAAAGCCTTCAGAATATCCCCCTTCTTGTCGAAGATGAAATGTCTTGCAACACTAAAATCTATATTGTCACTTCTTAAATAGAAAGAAGTATACATAGACTCTAATAATCCAAGATATAGCCAGAGACTTAAAAGAATCATTGTGAATGCTCTTAGGGGAGAGTTATATGTAATGAAAAATTCAGGGATTACAACCTTATTAATATTAATAAAGTCTAGTGTTGTTGCAAACAATGAGACAACAAGAATGGCCATTAGTAATCTTCGTAACCACCTTCTTTTTCTTTGAGAAATAATATTATCCAGTAGGAACGCTGGATATAATTTCATTGCTTCTTCTTTTATTTGATCGTATCTCATATGAAAAATTTTAATAATGAATATATTCCCATAATAAACACAAATAAACTAAGAGGTGGTAATAAGAACCAAATACCAAATATAAAGAAGCCGGAAAGAATAGATGCTAATAGACATACTATTCCAATAAATATAACAATTGTTCTCATTACCATACCAACAACACGCATCAAGGTATTAATTATTATATTAGTAACAAACTCAGAAATACCTTCACTTCTATAATGTTTTTCTTGCAGTCTCTTCCATGGCTTAAAGAAAGTTTTAAATAAAAGTTTTATTGAGAAAAAAGATTGAACAAACCATATTATATTCTTCCATATAATAAAGACCTCATGGATACCTCTAGTGTAGTGCCAGATGGCATAGTGTGCAGCTAAGAATATAATATTCATATACAAATATTATATCACGAGAAGAAAAAGAAAGAAGTTGATATAATCCACTAAACTAAACAAACCTTTTTTCTGGTTTTCCTAGAAAATACAATTAGTGCAAATATAGAGATGATTAGTGCCAGAAATTGAATTTCATATCCTCCAAATGGTAATACTGTAACAAATCCTGCTACACCAAGAGATCCAAGTAATGAGGCCAAAATTAAACCCCCACAAGAAACACAACCAAGACCAAAGAAAGTAAACATCCCAGCAACAATACCTAATCCAGAGTCTGATAATTTATGATTATTTTTAAATCCATTAAAAAACATCACAGCGTAGGCAGAAAGTGACACTGATGTAAGAAAAAATACTAGAGATGATATTTTAGACATATAGAAAAGTGCATTTACTACAGAATGATTTAGAAAAGCTATAATTCCACTAATTCCTGCAACATTAAAAGTAAATACTATACTTTGTAGGTTCTGTAAAAAAGCAAAAGCATATATTGTAAATATTGTAATAGCAAATAATATTAGAGCACTCTTCTTTGTTTCAAAAAAACCTTTTATGTATTTTATATCCTTTAAAATCTCTATCATATACAAAGATTATATCATAAAGTTTTAACCCAAAAGATCTTTAGCTATCTTTCCTAATGTCTGTGGATTAGCACTTCCTTTTGTTTCTTTCATTCCTTGTCCAACGAAGAATTGTAATGCCGACTCCTTACCACCCTTGTATTCTTCAACAACACCGGGATTATCATCAATTACTTTTTGAATTATTTCTTTCAATGCCCCTTCGTCATTTTCTTGTAGTAGATCTTTTTCTTTAGCAATAACCTCAGGATCATTATCTTCCTTAACCATAATAGCTAATATATCTTTTGCACCACGTGATGATAGGTCACCATTAGAAATCATAGATATTAATTTTGAAAAATTATCTACTGATGGAAATTCAGAACTCTCCTCTGCAACTAAAGAAACAATATCTGATGTAATATAATTTACAGCAAGTTGAATTCCATCTTTTTCTATTTTAGATACTGTGGATTCAAAATAATCTGCGAGCGTTTTTTCTTTTATTAAAATCTCTATTTGATCATCGTTTTTTATACCAAAAGACTCATGATATCTTTCCCTCTTCTCCCAAGGAAGCTCTGGTAATCCATTCTTTAGTTCTTCAAGATCAAATATTTCATGAAGATGAAGCTTGGGAATATCTGGATCAGGGAAATATCTGTAGTCATGAGCATCTTCTTTTGCTCTTTGACTGAAAGTAGATGCTTTTTCATCATCCCATCCACGAGTCTCTTGGACGATTTCATCTTCTCTTCCTGCTTCATGTAATGCCTCCATTCTTTCTAATTCATAAGCTACAGCTTTTTCTACAACCTTAAAAGAGTTAAGATTTTTAATTTCAACCTTAGTACCAAATTTATTAGGATCAGTTGAAATTGAAATATTTGCTTCTACACGCATTTCACCCTTTTCCATATTTGCATCTGATGCACCTAGATATTGTAGAAGTTGTCTGAAGTGTTTTGCAAAATCAGCTGCTTGTTTACCGCTCTT
>Ga0136601_1000835_pt1 | contig 11562 bp, 10 predicted proteins | sample AntRauMFilla2699_FD_181020 | JGI IMG/M metagenome (GOLD analysis project Ga0136601, IMG submission 181020) | Saline lake microbial communities from Rauer Islands, Antarctica - Metagenome Filla 2 #699 | ecosystem: Environmental > Aquatic > Non-marine Saline and Alkaline > Saline | place... | reverse complement strand
CCGATCTACAGGATTAGCTCATAGTCTGGACCGACAGGGTCACTGGCGCGTCAACTTCTTGACCTGATCCCAGGTTGCAGGTTTCCAACAACGTGTCAGTGACACCGCCAATCGCGTATACTAAGACCATGCAAAAATCTATTTTTACCAAAATTATCAATGGCGAATTACCCAGCCACAAGATTTATGAAGACGAACAGACACTCGCGTTTCTCAATATCTACCCATCCGTAAAAGGACATACGCTGGTTATTCCCAAAAAGCAGGTTGAACATCTGTGGGATCTGGAGGATGGAGATTATCAGGCTGTCATGGCAACCACCAAGAAAGTCGCCCTTCGACTGCGCGATGTCTTGGGCGTCGAGCGTGTCGGTGAACGAGTCATTGGCTTGGACGTCCCCCACGCCCATGTGCACCTAGTGCCGTTTAATACGGCCGAAGAATACTATGCGCCGGAAACAAAAGCCGAGCCAGATCACGCCGCAATGGCAACATTAGCAGAAAAGCTGCACTTCTCTTAACATGCCGATTCATGTTCTGGCGATTGGGAAAAAACACGAAGACTGGGTGGCGGTGGGCATTGAGCGCTATCAGAAGCGCCTGAAGATGCCGTTTATGGTTGAGTGGGTACTTTTACCACATTCATCGTCGGATGAGGCTGCGGCGCGCCAGGATGAGTCACGGCGGCTGCTTTCGCGACTGGATGGGTACGATTATGTTGTGTTGCTGGATGAGCGCGGTGTCACGTTCGATTCTCCGGGGCTATCTCGGCTTTTAAGTACTCGGTTAAATCGTTCTGAGAAAATTGCCATTATCATTGGCGGGGCTTACGGCGTGACAGATGAATTACGTCAGCGCGCCGATACAGTCTGGTCACTATCACCACTGGTGTTTCCACACCAGCTTGTACGACTGATGCTTGTCGAACAAATATACCGCGCCCAAGAAATTGAGCGCGGCGGCAAATACCATCACCAGTAGATGCTAGGAGCGAGCTTGTTTTGAGCGGGCGATTAGTTCTGCCTGGAGATCTTCTGCTACCTTTAGATCAAGGCCAGGGAGACTCCCCTCAGATATGGTGGCAAATGATGAACCGCCAGCGGTTTGAATATGGAGTGACGATAGTCCGAAGAGCCGCATAACCAGTGGTCGACGAATATCAACGTTCTGAATCTTCTCGTAAGGAATCATGGTGTTGCGGAGGTTCAAGATGCCGTATTGTTTACGGAAACCTTCATCGGTGATGCCATAGCGGTAGTTCTTGTAATCCAAAAATGCTACCAGGTAAGATAGGCCGAATCCCACGACTAACGCCACAAATGCAATCAAGAGAAACGCGATGCCAGCGCCAGTTTCTCCTCCGACAAGTGAAGCGACCGAAGATACTGATAAGGCGATCACAATAAAGATGAGCGATACTGCGCCGCTGAGGGCTTTGTAGTGTAGGTAGCGGGGGTTAAGTTGTTGATCCATTATTTACTCCGTTTTGATGATGAATGTTGATAGTACTGATTCGAGAGCTTCTGTACGTTCGGCGGTATCAGATGGGCCGATGATTGCGTATGATGTAGCGGTTTCGCCATTAACTGTAAACGTTTCATTTTTGTCGACAATAATATAGAAAGTTACTGGTATTTCACCATCGGTGATTGTTGCTTCCATCTTGTAGTATGAGTAACCATTTATGTTCGATGCTTCGCTAGAACTAATTTCGACTCCCGCTCCAAGTCCCGATTCCGCCCCTTTTACTGCTAAATCCAGTGTAGATACGTCTTCACTGAGGGCGCCGACGTTGATTTGCCTAAAGTCGCTCTGTAATACGACCGAACAGCCGGTTTCAGACGTTACGAAACTGTAGTCATCGGGCGCAGTAAATGTAAAGCAGGTTTGCTCTACAAGACGATCACCCGCTGCTAGGTTTTGAGCTTGTACCAAATTCTGGTTGGCTCTTTCTGTGACACCATTATATGCGACTAATGTGACGATTGCCATAATCGGCACAACAACAAGGAGCGTAAAGCCACTTAGTGAAACACCCCATATAGCTGTCTTCTTGCGGGCAACCCGCTTCTTTAGAGCGATGATTCCCAGGATGAGACCGATGAGTGCAAGTGGTAGCGAGATAAACACGATAACCCCCATAACCAGCCCGGCAATTCCGAGTGATAGTGACCAGATAGCGAGAGCGCTTTTAAGCTGCTTTGGGGGTTGTTGCTCGACTTGCGGCTGCACTAGTGGAGCTTCTGGTGGTGGAGCTTGTGGTGGCTGCGGGTTATACGAGTTATTTTGAGTGTTCGGGTTATTATCCATGACTTGCTCTTTTGGCTCCATTTAGGATTTAGAATTATTTCTACCATAGCAGAAGCATGTTGAAGGGGCAAGTTTTGTCAACACAATAGAATTGACAAACAACAAAGCTTATGCTAGTATAGTTATGTATAACAGATTAAAAACAAACATATGCTACAGACAGTTATTAACCCACTCCTCATCAGCTTCACCCTCTTTACGACATTTGGGGTGCTTGTGCATGACACGCAGGTTGACCGGGCTGCAACATTGGCGCTAGCAATTCCCGCTGCCACAATTGTGTCGTATGCGGCTGTTGATACGGCTAGTAAATCTGGTGATTCTCACGTGCATGTAGAACGCTTCTCTAGCGCAAGGCAACTAGCCGATATTCGCTCGAATGTTCCTCGCTTGCAGCCTCGCGATGACGATGTTCGTTTTTTCCAGACCAAGAAGCAGTTTGGCTCTGACCCGACTACCCTGTGGCCGTCAGTTTAAAGACTATTTCAGAATTTTGAGTTCTTCAACAAGCCGCTCTACGAGGGCTTGTTTTTCTTGTAACTGCTTCTTGGTTTCATCAACCAAAGCAGCCGGTGCTTTGGCAATGTAGTTTTCGTTCTTCAGGCGACCTTCAAGCGCCGCAATATCGTTGTGCGTCGTCGCCAGGCGCTGCTCGAGGTTTGTCTGGTGTTCATAGAGTGTTTCGGTAGAAACGTCGAGCCAGGCGTCACGGCCAGAAGCAGCTAATCTTAGGCCACGGGCTTGATCGGTTTGTACGACATCTTTGAGCCTTGCAAGCCGCTTGATGAGCTCTTTGTTATCTTCAATCAAGCTGTCGGTCTGATATAAAAGGGTATATTTTTCATTTCCTGGGAGGGCAGTAGTGACAAAACGTGCTTCGCTCACCAGTGTTTGGACTCGAGAAAATTCAGTCGCAGCGATTTCATCATAAGCGATCATTTCTGGCCACGTTTCGCTGATTAGAAGTGACTTATTCCACGCCAGGGTCTGCCAGATAGTTTCGGTGACAAAGGGCGCAAAAGGGTGAGCTAGCTTGAGGCTAGTCGAAAGCACCCAGGCCAGTAAGTCGGGATTAGCTTGGTCTTTAGAGGCTTCGATATACCAGTCGGCAACACCGTCCCAGATAGCGTGGTACATACTCTCCCCTGCTTCGGCCAGGCGGTAGGTGTCCAGGCCATGTTCAATCGCTTGCTTGGCTTTGGTAAGCTCGCCAATGATCCAGTGATCTGCCAGGCTCTTTGGGGCTGGCGCGCTCGGCCGGTAGTTGTCCCCTAGTTTGTGCTCGGCGAAACGGGCGATGTTCCACAGTTTGTTGCAAAAGTTTCGTCCGGCGACGATTCGGTCAGTGCTGAATGCTTGGTTTTGACCAGGGCTACGGCTGGCAATTAGGCCAAGGCGGAGCGCGTCCGAGCCGTATTCGGCAATCGAATCCATCGGGTTGATGACATTGCCTTTACTTTTGCTCATTTTCTGACTGTGTTCGTCGAGCACCATGCCGTGTAGGTAGACGTCTTTAAATGGAACTTTACCAGTAGCGTAGAGACCGAGCATGATCATTCGCGCAATCCAGCGATCCAGCAGGTCGGTGCCTGTTTCCATTAGACTGGTTGGGTAAAAGCGCGCCAGGTCTCCTCCGCTGAGGACGTCAGTAGTAACATATGGCCACTGACCACTGCTAAACCAAGTGTCAAAAGTGTCTTCTTCTCGGCGGTATTGCTTGCCATCAACCTCGATCGTACGCTCGTCAACACGGGTGTCGTATATCCAGTCATCAGGGTCGGCCATATTTTGAAAGGCCGGAATCGGAATCCCCCAAGGAATTTGTCGAGACAGGTTCCAGTCATGGACTTTCTCAAGGTACTGTTTAAGAATTTGCTTGCGACTCGCTGGGTAAAAGGCTATCTCGTTATTATCGAGAGCTTCCAGCGCCTTCTTAGCTAAAGGCTCGATTTTCAAGAACCACTGTTCTTTTATCAGGGGTTGAATCGGCAGGCCACTCTTGTAGTCATAGCCGACAGTATGTTCGTGGGGTTGTTCTTTACGGATAAGCTCTTCGGCTTGCAGGGCAGCCAGCACCTTTTTGCGGGCTTTTTCGACGTCCAAACTAAGGTATTGGGCCGGTGTGTTAATCATGGTGCCATCAAAGTCGATAACTTGAATTCTCTCTAGGTCGTGACGTTTTCCAACTTCGAAGTCATTTGGATCATGAGCTGGCGTGATCTTAACCGCGCCGGTCCCGAACTTTGGGTCAACGTATTCGTCGCCAATAATCGGAATTTCGCGTCCCGACAGGGGTAGTTGAACGTGTAGCCCAATCAGGTCTTTGTAACGAGGGTCGGTTGGGTTGACCGCAACGGCAGTGTCGCCAAACAGGGTTTCTGGACGAGTGGTGGCGATAGTAATCTCGCCTATTTTATCAATCAACGGGTACGCAATGTGCCACAATGTTCCCTTTTCTTGCTTGTGGTCAACTTCAATGTCAGCGTAACTTGTTTGGTACTTTGTGCTGTAGTTTACGATCCGCTCACCTCTGTAAATGAGGCCATCATCCCATAACTTTTTGAAGGTCGTGTGGACCGTGTTGACTACCTTTTCATCGAGCGTAAAAACCAGATGCTCCCATGAGGCACTGGTGCCAAGGGCGCGAAGTTGTAGTTCCATGTTGCCACGCTGCTCTTCAACAAAGTTCCACACCTGGCTGTACAGCTGTTCACGTGAAAAGTCGAAACGGCTCTGTCCTTTTTTCTGCAGCTCTTTTTCGTAGACTACCCACGTTTCAAATCCGGCATGGTCTGCCCCTGGTATAAAGATTGTGTCACAACCGGTCATTCGCTTGTAGCGAACCACAATATCCTTTAGATTCATGTCGAGGGCGTGACCAATGTGCAAATTTCCATTGGCATTTGGCGGCGGCATAACAGTGCTAAAGGGTGTGCCCTCACCTTTTGGGAGAAACGCACCGCTCTTTTCCCAGAGTGCGTAGATGTTTGGCTCGTATTGATTTGGTTCGTAGGCCTTGGCTAGGTTCACAGCATCTCCTGATAGGTGCGATTTTTCACGTGAATAATCGCTATGTTAACTGTAGTCCAGTATATCATAGAGGTCGTCGGACACTGTATAATAGAATCATGATTGAAATACAGCGCTGTAGCGACAAAGAAAAGTGGGATGATTATGTAATAGACGAGGACGGTCACCCACTACAATTATGGGGATGGGGGCAAGTCAAGGCTTCGCATGGCTGGAAGGCCGAGCGATTCTTTGCCTACAATGAAGGTGCGTTAGTGGGTGCCGCACAGGTTTTGGTGCGTCGACTTCCTGCACCGCTCACTTCTTTCTCGTACATCCCCAGGGGGCCACTTGGTGACCCGCTATTTCGTGACGAGATGCTGAGTGAAATTGCTAAAATATGCAAAAAAGACCATCGATCGGTGGCCTTGTCGATTGAGCCGAATTCACGTGAATTTAAGATTCCTAAGGGGTGGAAACGATCGAAAAATCAAATATTACCAGCTGAAACGGTTCTATTAGACCTTACTAAGTCAGAAAGTGATCTATTGTCGATGATGGCAAAGAAGACTCGACAGTACATTCGAAAATCTGCCGCTGAAGGAATTGAGATTCGTCGAGTGCGAACAAAAGAGGCGCTTGAGGAATGTTTGAATATTTACGAACAAACAGCCGCAAGGGCCGGGTTTAATATTCATAGTCGGCAGTATTATATCGATGTCATGCAGAAAATGGGCGATCACTCCCCTATCTTTGCAGCCTATTTAGACAACACGCCCATTTCCTTCTTGTGGGTAGCAGTCAGCGCCGAGACTGCCTTTGAACTGTACGGGGGAATGAACGAAGACGGCCAGCGTTTGCGCGCTAATTACGCCCTAAAATGGCACGTAATTCGCAAGGCAAAGGAGTGGGGTTTGTCTGAGTACGACTTTGGCGGCCTGGTGGTTGGTGGAGTATCTAGCTTCAAACAGGGGTGGACAGACGAAGAAACCGTCCACGCAGGTACATTTGATCGGGCACTCTCCCCTCTTTATCCTTTGTGGAGCTCGTTATTGCCTCGTGCAAAGAAATTGGCTCAAACGTTTAGACGACAACGCTAATAGATTCTGAGAATAAGCTTAAGATTTCTTCAGATGCCAGGCTGTCTTGGTCATGGAAAGGCTCGGAGTGACCTGAACATCCTCTAACGGTGTTGGGGAGAGTTGTTGCGCTTGGTAATACCCGAGAGAGGCAATCATTGCTGCGTTATCGGTGCAGAGCGCCATTGGCGCGTATTCTATTGGAAGGGGTAGGCGGTCACTAAGGAGTTTTCTCAATTCAGCGTTCGCAGCAACACCCCCTGCAATGACGACCGAAGCAGGGGAGTGGTCGTGAAATGCCTGCTCGGTCTTATCGACAAGCGTCTCGACGGCTGTTCGCTGGAAGCTCGCGGCAAAATCTGCCCGCTGAGCATCATCAAGAAGCGCTGCAAGCTCTCCGGAAGGAAAAGTCGTGTCGACACCCACTTCACGCTGAACGGCTCGTAGAACGGCTGTCTTCAGCCCAGAAAAGCTGAAATCATAGACACCTTTCATCTTTGCTTTAGGAAGCTGATAGGCTGTCGGAGAACCCCTCAGAGCTTCTTCGGCAATCGACGGACCACCGGGGTAGGGGAGGCCAAGAATCTTAGCGACTTTATCAAAGGCTTCACCGACGGCATCATCTTGAGTCTGACCCAGCAGCTGGTAGTCACCGTGGTCCTGAAACAACACAAGCTGAGAGTGACCACCACTGACAATTAGTGCCAAAAGCGGGAAGTGGGGTTGGTGTGCCGGAAGGGTCAGCGTAAGATGGTCGGCTTGCTCGTCAATAAAGTTGGCATAGACGTGTGCCTCGACGTGGTGGATAGGGTAGAGGGGCTTATTTTTCGTCAGAGCCAGTGTGCGGGCGGCCAGTGTTCCGACCAGTAGCGAGCCTATCAACCCAGGCGCGTAGGTAACGGCAATAGCGTCGATGTCGTCCCAGGTGACAGCCGCATCAGTAAGGGCTTTTTGAATGACGGGGTTAATGACTTCAATGTGGCTGCGGGCGGCGACTTCCGGCACAACACCGCCATAAACGGCGTGAATATCTACTTGCGAGTGAATTACATTCGAAAGAAGCCGGTGACCATCTTCAACGACAGCAGCGGCAGTTTCGTCACAGCTACTTTCAATTCCCAGTATTTTCATCTGTTACATTGTATCATTCTTAACCAAAACCTGGTTAGTCTTGAGCCGGTGGGCCCGCAGACTTAAAATAGGAGAGATACGAAATGGCAGGAGGTGGAGTGAAACGGCGCAATCGGGCGGCATTGTTTGCTATTGGTGTGTGTGGGCTTGCGTGGGCATCGCCGGCTGCTGCTGTAGACTGGGTAGTCGACGGCGTGAGCCCTCGTCTAGTGTCTGTCGCTGAAGATGGGATCAAACGAACCGACAATTGCCAAACATACCATCAGAAGATTCACATTGAGTCAGTCGGGGTGCGCACAGCGTGTATGCATGGGGCGCAGCACGACTCGGCAACCTATCGTACCAACGGGTTGCAATATTTGGCGATTCGCGAGCCGTTCATCGGCAAGTACTTGGCGATACGTGGTGTCTGCGAGGGCTCACTGAGCTGCGAGTATCATCGTTCCTCTGATGTGTTAGTAGAATCTCGATACGTTGGCGGGTTTATGATAACAGTGCAGGTATACCAGCAAGCATCAGAGCGCCTAAGCTGGCACCCTTCGCTATCAACAGCGTTCGGAGAGTACCGATTTGATGCTTCGTCGCCGGACTATGTTCTGTCTGATGTACTGGGTAATCCGGTGGGGAGTGGCTCGATCGCTGTGTCGCGCAACGGAGCATGGTTGGTGGCTGAACTGCGCAATAAGGGTATCGCATTGGTTGATTTAGTTGACCTAACAGCTCGTCGAATAGTTCCAGCAGAATATCAGTATGGAAGTGGTATGGATCCAATATATAGTTTGGCAGTATCGGGTGATGGCAAGACAGTAGTCACGACCGGTGCTAACGCCGGCCTGAGCATTATTTCTGTTACACAAACTTGTGGTACGGATATTGTCTATAAAATGCCTAATAGTTTTCCACTAGGCACAGAAAGATGTAAGAAAATTGGCGCAACGACGGCTGGTGTGACACAAATAAAGTATCGTCACCACCCGCTGTTTAGCCACAACGACGCAGTATTAACGTTACGCGCGCTGACGACTGACAATCGCGATATGCGCTATGTTTTTCGCCCAGGTTCCAGTGAAGAGGTAGTGAATCTGGCGTATCTTGCCATGGGCGACTCGTTCACAAGTGGCGAAGGTGATACGACAGGTGAGTATCTTCCTGGGACAAATGTTGAGTTTGAAAAATGCCACGTCAGTCCGCGCTCCTATCCTTTTGTTGTAGCTCTGCAGTCTGGCCTATCGAGCAGTTTTGTTCAAAGTGTGGCCTGTTCTGGAGCCCGCCTTCCAGATATCCTGTCAGATATGAAGTATATGGGGCAGGGGAGTCGGCTGCAGGAACTCGTTTCCGCCGATCGTCCCTTTCAGACGCTGCGTCAACAGGCGCTAGACCAGTTTATCCCGGGAAGAATACCACAGATCAACTTTGTCGAACACTATCAACCAGCGATTGTGAGTATTGGTGTTGGGGGGAACGACGCCGGCATTATCGATAAGCTGAAAGCCTGCGCCATGCCAGGCACTTGTCGATGGGCTCAGCCAGGTTTTTTGTATGCGACCGCTGCCGAAATTGGGCAATTGCTTGAGCCGCTTGAGCAGACTTACCAGACAATCCGCCAGCTATCACCACTTTCTCGACTATACGTAGTCGGATACCCTAGCTCTATCCATCCAACCGGGGTGTGTGACGCACTAACTAGTTCGCTATTTGACTCTTTAGAGCGAGAGTTTATGGCTCAATCGATACAGTATTTAAATCATGTGATTCAACGGGCTGCGATTAATTCTGGGGCGACATTTATCGACACGGCAGATGCGTTTATGGGCAATCGCTTGTGTGAACAGTCGGTGACGCCGGCAGTCAATGGATTTGTGGCTGGCCGGGATGCGGGGATTTTTCGAGATGTGCCACTGCTCCATTTTATTAGCAGCGCCTCATTTCATCCAACCGTATTTGGTCATCAGCGCTTGGCGCAATCTCTGTATCGTCAGTCGAATGGTCTTGGAGCAACCTGTGAGCTGGTAGGGTGCAGTGCCCCGGAGGGACAAGCGAGTTCAGAGCCAGGTGCGTATTGGCAGTTAGGATCTGCTCCACAAGCAGTAGTGCGTTCTTTAGAGTTCGCGAAATTAGATCAAGCTCAAGAAAATATTCAGATTAGTGTGCCAGGCGGCATATTTGCGCCGGGGTCATTAGTGACAATCGAGCTGCACTCATCTCCGGCCGAGCTTGGCGAGGTGAGGGTTGGTGACACTGGCGAGGGAATTGCTTCTATGCGGCTACCAGGTAGTCTCCAGGGCGGCTTTCACACACTGTTCGCCAGTGGTCGTTCACCAAACGGACTTTCGGTGCAGATCTATCAGCTTCTTGCCTTTGGTGGAGCGAACAAGGTAAAGCACGAGGGTTTATCGCAACCGGGTATTAGTAATCCCGCGCCAGCAAGCGAAACTGTCGCACTATCCGGTCGTGTTCTTGGGATCACGACTCAACACGCAACAATCAGTCACAGCCAGATTGTCGCATCGAATCGGCCTGATGCCAAATCAGATAATGCGGTATGGTGGCTACTACTTTTGCTTCCAGTCGGTATAATGGCAGTATGGCTACTTTCCGCACTATTGTTAAGAAAATGATTCCCACCAAACTATTTCGTGTCATCGAGCCGTTTGGACACTTGCTCGAATCAATATTGATGAACATCATATATGGTTTTCCTGGCCGTCGAGTTCGCATTATCGGTGTCACTGGCACAAACGGTAAAACCACGACATCCTTCATGATTCACCGTATGCTTCACGAAGCCGGAATTAAAGTAGCACTTCTTACAACAGTCGCAAATGGGATAGGTAGCGATCTTAAGTTACAAAAAGTGCACATGACCACCACTAAAGCCAGTGTATTACAGCGGCGGCTGCGAGATTTTGCTCGGGAGGGTGTTGAGTGGGTGGTCGTTGAGACATCCAGCCATTCGTTGGCCCAACATCGAGTGTGGGGAATTCCCTACGAAATCGGTGTTATGACAAACATCACCGAAGACCACCTAGATTATCACCTAACCTTTGAACGGTACGTTGAAGCAAAGCGTCGATTATTTCGCACAGTAAATCGTCATGGACTTCGTTTTGGGGTGGCAAATGCCGACGACAAGAGTGGCCAGAAGTTTGTCGAAAGTGTAGAGAATAGCACAACGTACGGCATACACAAGGGGGAACTGCGGGCGAGTGATGTTGCACTTGCGAGCGACCACTCAACCTATACTGCGAAAATAGACAATGACGCATATAATATGAGAGTTAATATTCCAGGCGAGTTCAATGTATATAATAGCCTGGCAGCAATTGCGGTAGGGCGTAAACTTGGCCTTGACCCTGAAGAAATTTCTCGGGGCATAGCGGCACTTGAGGCTGTGGAGGGTCGCATGAATGTGATTGATGAGGGTCAACCATTTAAAGTGATCATTGATTTTGCTAGCACGCCAGATGCATTCGAGAACTTCTTTGCGTCAGTTCGCCCTATCACTAAAGGCAAGCTTATTGCTGTGTTTGGATCAGCTGGACAAAGGGACAAGAAAAAACGACCAGTCCAGGGTCGAATCGCTGCCAAGAATGCTGACATTGTGATTCTGACAGAGGAAGATGACCGTGATGTGGATGGTGAATCAATCTTAAATGAGATAGCTGCAGGAGCTACTAAGGCCGGCAAGAAAGTTGGCGAGAACCTGCACCTAATCTTAAACCGCGAAGAAGCTATCGGTTTTGCGATGACACAGGCAACCAGTTCGGATGACGTTGTAGTGCTACTCGGAAAAGGTCATGAAAGAACAATCGAGCGTGCTAACGGCGACAACCCATGGAATGAAGCCGAAGTTGCACGAGCAGCGCTTCAGGCGCTTCGAACTCAGAAGTTAAAAACTTCTAAAAAAAGAAAGTAATTACTCGAGCGTCAACGTGGTGCAGCGAATGTAGCCGCCGCCTTTGGCAAGTTCGGAAATATCGGGGGTAATGACGCGCACTCCACGTGACTCAAGCTCGCTTTTTAAGCGTGGAGC
>Ga0136601_1000833_pt1 | contig 11574 bp, 8 predicted proteins | sample AntRauMFilla2699_FD_181020 | JGI IMG/M metagenome (GOLD analysis project Ga0136601, IMG submission 181020) | Saline lake microbial communities from Rauer Islands, Antarctica - Metagenome Filla 2 #699 | ecosystem: Environmental > Aquatic > Non-marine Saline and Alkaline > Saline | place... | reverse complement strand
TTCCGCGCAATGTCATTTTTGAGCTCGGTTTCTTTGCTGGCCAGACCTGACTGTAGTTCATTTTTTAGATTCGCTTCAGCCAGCTCTACCGCACTGGCTTTTTCAGCCGCAAACTGCTGCTCTCGGGCAGATAATTCTTTACTAAATTCTTCATCACGTACTTGCTTGAGGATGTCGGCGTACCCCGCTTCATCCATATCAAACGCCGTTTTACAATTCGGACAGACAATTTTATTCATACCCACCCATTTTACACGAAACGAGTGCTTTAGTTAGGATTTGTTACATGATGCCTCCAGACTGGTTTTAGGTAAGATTTGGGTACATGGACCGTCATAGAAAGTAAGAGCCATACACTCGCAATGACGTTAGCTATGTAAGCTAAAACCGTCAGTGCCAACTCTACCCTCTACATTTTAAGAGCGGAGATTAATTAAATAAAAACATGAATAAATATATTAGTACTAGCGTTTTCGCAGGGCTATTAGCTATGACTGTTATTGCAACAGCCATGCCAGTAGCTACAGCTCAAGCCCAGAGTGTCTCAAGTATGCAAGCACAAATTGCAGCTTTATTAACTCAAATACAACAACTACAAGCCATACTTGATTCACAGGATGTGGCAGAAATCTGTCCCTATACTTGGAACCGCACATTGAACATGGGCTCTACCGGTACAGATGTCAGAACCTTGCAAAAGTTCCTTAACAGTCACCCAGACACTAGAGTGTCCGCGATTGGCGCTGGATCACAAGGATTTGAAACCAGCTACTACGGCCCTTTGACCGGTGCTGCGGTGGCAAAGTTCCAAAATAAGTATAAAAGTAGCATCTTGACCCCGATTGGGTTGACTACCCCCACTACTTTTTTTGGCAATTCTACTAAGGCCAAGATGAACAGTTTGTGTGATACAACCCCAACTCCTACCACCCCAACCACACCAACTACACCAACTACACCAGTTTCTGTACTGCAAGGTGAAGGTGATCTAGATACCTTTGAAATTGAAACTGCTGATGACGACACAATTGCAGAAGCAGCCGCAGATGCACCGATTGCCCTACTGACACTAGAAGCAAATAACGGAGATATTGAAATCTCTCGTATGGACATTTCGCTCGTTGCAGATACTGCAAACGATGAAAGAGACCCGTGGGATGTGTTTGAAGATGTATCACTCTGGGTTGACGGTGAAAAGATTGCCGAACTGGCAATTGACGACCGTTCAGACTATCTCAACCGTACAGACGGAACCATCCGGTTTTCAAACCTAAACCTTATCCTCGAAGAAGATGAAGAAGTAGAAGTAACAATTGCTGCTAGTGTTCAAAACAGCGTCGACGGAGCAGGCAGCAATGCAACTTGGTCTGTCAGTGTCGATAGCCTACGATTTAAGGATGCCATGAATGTAGTTGCAACAGATACTACTACAGGAGACCTGCAGCAATCCGTCGACTTTGAAATCGTAGAACGTGGTGACGGTGAAGAACTAAAGTTCAAAACGAGCACCAACAACCCAGCTGAGCAGACCGTCATCATTGACGACTCACAGCGAACCAACAACGTCACGATTCTTGGGTACAGTATCGAAGCCCTGGGAGGTGACATTGAATTAGACAGACTCTATGTCAATGTCCAAACCGGAACTGCTTCATTTAACGATGTCGTATCTGACATCCGACTCAAAATAGGCAGCAACACCTTCAAAAAAGATAGCGTTGTAAGTTCTGGTAGCTATAGTAGCAACAATGTCCTCGTATCTTTTGACATCAACAACAAAGTAACTATTGATGAAGATGACGAGCAAGACGTATCAGTGATAGTTGATTTCAAAGCCAAGACAGCCTACGCCAACGGCGAGACCATCTTTGCTCAGATCACTTCAGCTGAACGAGATATGACAGAAGCTGAAGGTGCAGATGATGTTGAATCATTCTCTGGTTCAATCGTCGGAAAAGTTCAAACATTGATCGCAGAAGGTGTCTATGTACCGACCAGTGGAGTCAAGATGACTACTAACACACTCGGTACCAACAGCACTATCGGTGTGTATACCATTGAGTTTACCGTCAATGCTGTAGAAGATGACTTCTACATCACTGACCAAGCATCGACCTCTAATCTCACTAGTATTGGTGGAATTCAGTACAGTGTTGATACCACTGTGGGCACCCCAACCAGTGTGACTGCAGTGCTCTCTTCAACTGCGAACGAAGACACAAATGGCGTCTTTACTATCCGTGAAGGCCGCTCTGAAACCTTCACCCTTATAGTCACTGTAGACGCTGCAACCGCTGGAAATCACCGAGTTGCCATGAACGCAGTACGCTTTTCTGCCAACAATGACGGTGTAATGAGCGGAGCAACGTACACCGTAACTCCAACCAACGAGTTTCGAACCCCCTACCAATTCATTAACAATTAGCACGTAGGCAACCAAAGTACCCAAAACACCCCATTCGGGGTGTTTTGGTTTGTGAGAATGTAACAACACTACGGAGTCCTTGCCTCCGTAGAGAAAAAGAAAAGCCAAGTGAATACCTTACCTTTCTTTACAAATGCTCCGCGACATAAACACACCAAGGTGCCTAGGACTCTCCTAGGCGAAGCATAATGCAATACACCCCGAGGTAGCGAGGACAAGATGTTTGTGAAGACCCACTCCCATGACGCTTTATATAATCCCTGATGCAGCATTGTGACTAAAATAGCCTACATGGGCTCTATATTCAATAGTCTGTGCATGATTGACCGTTGACTGGGAGGTATTGAGTATTTGCTGTTCTGTGCTATGGTGAAAACAGAGAGAGGACGCTGGGTTCTCTTACACCTCAAGGAGGTAGAAGATGCGGATGCCAACCAGGAATAAGATTCTAACGGTGATTGTGGGTGCGGTTGCGGGAGCTATAATCATTACATCTGTCGGTTTCAGTTATATGGGCTGGATGCTGACCGGTGACGCTCACAAAGAGGCAAAGGAATACGCTGAAAAAGCGGTCACCGATCTCCAAGTTTCATTCTGCGTCACAGTGGCTATGGATGATTCGGAATTCGATCAACAGATGGCTAAGTTGGCGAAGGAAGATGATACGTATGGTCAAAGAGACGTGATTGAGGGTTCCGGTTGGGCGAACATGCCTGGTGGCCCCGAGCCAAGCAATAATGTGCTTGCTGGTTGTGCGCAAGAGCTGTTGGCTGCGTCGTGATTGCAGATACTTTGCGGTGGCCCCACATGATTTGTGGGGCTTTTTTTATAGTGACCAATATTCAACGGCATGAAATACTGTGACTAGTATATGTTCAAGAACATATTTACCGCATACAGTGTGGCGAGGTTTTGGAGGATCAATAGTGGTATGCCGAGTTGAAAGTACCAGCGCTTGGTTTTATGTCGGAAAGCCAGCATGCCGAGGTATATGCCAAGACTGCCAAAACAGCTCGCTAGGAAGAAGAATATGCCTTCTGGGGTGCGTTTCTTGCCGCTGCCACGGATAGATTTGCGCTTGTCCCGGGCCATACTCATGAATGAAAACAAATTGATGGCAGCAAAAATACCGATGGTTATTTGCAAGGTGAACATAGTACTAAAATAGCACGACAACGAAAGCGTTTTGGCAGTAGTGAAGAGTCATAGTGATCTAGATTGGTCGAATAACGATGTACCGTTGCTTCCATCCACGTTTGAACTGCTCGATAGATAGTGAGCCATTACCGACACTCTCAGCAGGGTCATTGTAGTAGACCATGCCGTCTTTGATCGCGTTGACCACCACCAAGTGTGGAATTGGGTTGGTTGGCTCGAAGGTGTAGTGAACTGAAGCCATGACCGGGCCGTCAGCTAGCACGGTGCTTAGTTCGGTCACAGCAGCCTTTGCACTTAAGTGCGCCAGACTAACACTTTGCCCGTCTAGACCATATGCTTGTGAAAGACCGATCAGACCAGCATGAATCCACCCCGCATCAGATAAGTACGCGTTGTTGGCGATACCTTGCTCGAGCAACCTATCTACACTGATTGCTTGGTCGGAATAGTAATCAATCAACATAGCAACGCTCGCTATGCCACAGCCGATCTTTTGCCACCCGGGCTTGGTAATGTCGGTAAACTGGGAGTAAAACGGTACGCTGCTTGGACGATGTGCATCATCGGGAGTAATAGTTGTGCCAGATTGCACTACAGCAGCACTAGCAAGAGACTGCAGGTACGTTAGTTGGGAGTAGAGCTCAGCAATGCGCGTTGTGAGCGTTTCAATTTGTAGCTGTGTTTCATCTCGAGTCCTCGGATTCTGCGTATTGGCTGCAACCGCCGGCGGATAGCTGACACATAACACTGCAATACAGGTTACTAATGCGGCATACTTAACGACTGAACTATGCAATGTACTTTTTTTCATTGCAACAGTATACCGTTGTGCAATATATGTACACAAACTATTTTATGTTGTGCTGTATATGTCAATCCTCTACAATTACCTTGGTTCCAAGCACAGCCCATTCGTATAAGGTTCGCGCCACACCTACTGGCAAATTGACACAGCCATGGGAATAGGCCGTACCAAAACTGTCATGCCAGTAGGCACCATGGATGACCGCCCCACCTTGGGTGAAGTACAGGTTCCATGGCACACCAGGTAGGTCGTAAACTTGTTTGTCATTGAGGTTTGGCAACGGCCCCTGCATGTAGCGGCTAGGGGTTTTCTTAAAAATGGTGAATGTGCCCCGAGGAGTCGGGGTTAACTCTAGCCCAGTTGAGATAGCGACCTCAAGAAATAGGTTCTCACCATCGTACGCCTGTAGTGTTTGCTGACTGCGATTGACGACAATGCGTTTGTTGGTGCTAGTGGCTACACCGTCTTCCCACGTAGTTTTATTACCTTCATCATACAGCACTGTTACATAGTCAGCGTGAACATACCAATCACCCGCCATTCGTTCCGGGTAACGAATGAATTCATCAAACGCGATGCGGTACCACAGTTCATCGTCGCGCTCGACGCTACCTCCAACTTTTAAAACCACCCCATTACGTAACTGTCGTTGGACTGGAAAGTCAGTGCCTGGGCCAGCCCGAGCATTGAGACACTCACCACCAAAATGCGGTCCACAACCATCGGTTACTTCGACGTATTCAAAGAGGACATTTTCTATCGGTAGCATTATGGTGGTGGTACTCATCGAGTTCGAGGAGGTGGCTACTTGTATAAACACTACCTCCTTTGTATCTAGATATGGAGTAACGGGGTCAGGGTCAACTGGATTGGTGTCACTCCAAGTAGTGGTAATAGACGGAATAAGTAAAGCAATAATCACACAAACAAGGCCAACCACTAACACACTGAGTGTCAGTGTTATACGTCGTGAATTACCAATAAATCGCATATCATTAAAGTATATGCTTACTGGTGGCAAGTACAAGTGGTGTTGCAGGTACCGCATACTCACTATGATTTACATGTGCGTGAGGCATGAGATACTAGGGTACTGATATGTACACAACCCTGAAAAAATACTTTGGTTACGATGAGTTTCGACCACTGCAAAAATCTATTATTGAACGCGTGCTCGACAAAGAAGATTGCTTGGTACTGATGCCAACTGGTGGCGGCAAATCCCTGTGTTTCCAGCTACCTACGTTGCTGCAAGACGGATTGACGGTGGTGATTTCACCACTTATTTCGCTTATGAAGGATCAGGTTGATGCGCTGACGCAAAACGGTATCAAGGCGGCCTATATCAACAGTTCCCTCACCCAAGTTGAGATTGCTGAGATTGTCACTGACATTCAGCGCGGTGAGGTTAAAATTGTGTATATTGCACCGGAGCGACTCTCGGTAGCGCGGTTTCAAGAGTTGTTGCACACGCTGCCAATTGGATTGTTTGCGATCGATGAGGCGCACTGTATTTCTGAATGGGGACACGATTTCAGGCCAGACTACCGCAACTTAAACAAATTGCGCACCGACTTCCCTACCATTCCAATCATTGCGCTCACTGCGACTGCGACCGAGCAAGTGCGGTCAGACATCGTCAAACAGCTCAACCTCCCTACCCCGCACATATTCACTTCAAGCTTTAACCGGGAGAACTTGAGCTATGAAGTGCTCCCGAAAAAAGACTCGTTTAACACGATTCTGTCACTGATTGAACTACACCCTAAAGAGAGTGTGATTATTTACTGCTTTTCGCGAAAAGATACCGAAAATATCGCCCGCAAGCTCAAGGATCGCGGTCACAACGCCGATACCTATCACGCCGGTCTCAGCGCCGATAAGCGACGCGAAAACCAGGATAAGTTTATCCGTGATGACATTCACATCATAGTGGCTACTATCGCCTTTGGTATGGGGATCGATAAGCCGGATGTACGTCTGGTGATTCACCACAGTCTGCCAAAATCAATCGAAGGGTATTACCAAGAAACCGGTCGTGCCGGCCGAGACGGGCTCCCGGCTCGGTGTGTGTTGCTATTTTCCACCGCTGATAAATTTAAGCAAGACTATTTCATTAGCATGATCCCAGCGGGTGAAGAAAAGGTGCAGGCGCAGGACAACCTCGATCAAGCACTACAATACGGCACCTTACGGACCTGTCGGCGCAAGTTTTTGCTTGGATATTTTAACGAGGAGTATAGCGAGACAAACTGCGGCAACTGTGATTTGTGCGTAAGCTTTGCACCACTGGCACCGCCAACACCAATTAGAAAAGCCAAGGCCAGTATTGGCGGTGCAACAATGAACTCTATACAATCTGACGATTACGATCCTGATCTATTTGAAGTGTTGCGTCAGGTGCGAACCAAAGAGGCAGCGCGGCTTAAGGTACCGCCATACATTGTTTTTGGTGATAAAGCCCTGCGAGACATGGCACACAACAAGCCACAAACTGATGACGCGTTTCTGGCGGTTAGTGGTGTAGGAGACAAAAAGCTTAAGAAGTTTGGCGAAGTATTTATGGATGCAATCAGAGAATATGGGTAGCAGGTCTCAGGATTTCTTTTAACGACTTCCTCCACCACCGCCGCCAAAACCACCACCGGCCGAACCAGCTCCGGTGCTGGATGAGCTGGTGGAAGAGTTCATCGAGCTCACCACGCTATTTAACGAAGTGGCTGAAAATTGTTGTCCGCTAGAGCTGTGGTACCAGTTGGGTTGGTGGTCTAATTTATCTAAATGTTTGATCCAACGTTTTTGCATACCAAGTAACACAGCGTATGGCAGTAGTTTTTCAAACAGCTCGGGGTTCTTTTCGGGATCAAAGTGAAAATCCATCCGCTCCTTCTCGGCTACTTCCATGTACTGCTTCAGACCGAGCAAATGCTCTTTAGCAGCTACTCCCTTCTGGCTGAGGTTTGGTAATTGATAAATTAACAAGCCAATAATTGCAATCAGCGCTGCGCTAACAATACATGTGCCAACTGTTACTAGGGTTATAGTCTCAAACGAACGTTCAGAGTAGAAAAGCTTAAGCACGGTGTAGAGTAAAACCAGAGAACCAGCAGAGAGCAGCAGATATCTAAATAGACTAAATACCGCACTCAACCTGGCAACCGTGAAATCCTCAACAAATACTCCATTTTGGACTGAATTTGTCCTAGCTAACTTACTCAACCGCTCAAAAGGTTTGGCAAACTTGTTTTGTAGTTTCTTCACTTGTGTTACCGCCACGGCTGACTTGATGTTGTTTGCAATTTCATCTGGAATGGTGTGGTCGACACTGATAGCTTCAAGAGCGGCTGTGTTGGTGATGGTGAATTTTGCAGCCGTCAGTTCTTCGAGCAGTGTTCGTTCAAATTCAGGTAAATCAGTCCCAGGACGAAGCTGGACATAGAGATACCCGGACTCTTTAAAGAAAAAGAACTTCTGCTTTTGATAGTGCACTATTTTCAGGTACCCTCGTTGCGCCAGACTTATGATCTGAGCAGCTAGGTGCTTTGTACTGTAGGTGTGCTTGAGTATTAGTCCGGCTTCATACAGCGCAACATCAGCCGGTGCATCGTATTGCCGTACGATGGGCAGCAGGAGCTTCGTCTTTGCTTTGCGGTAAAAATGAGGGACGGCTAGCACTAACGGTAGTAGGGATAGAATTAACCAAGCAATAAACACATCCGGTATCGGTTTTATTTCAATCGGCTGAGTTTCTGTTACTAATCCTTTCGGAAAGGTCACCCCAATGGTCATTCCAGCGCCGTTACCGAGATTGCTATTGTGCGCAAAGGTGAGCTGATTTACTTGACTGGCAGTGGATCTCGTAGCGACTGTATGTGCACCAACCTGCACATCGTCACACGGATTGGTACTCCCAGGTTGCCCCACAAAACATTCATACACTAACTCATTCTCGTCAACAGTAGCTGGGAGCAGCACTGTAGCTCCTGATTCAACTATTGGCACTCCCCAATCAAAGCCGACAGCATCGAGCAATAAGGCATCATTGTCCTCATTAAATACTAGTATTCCATCAATAGTGTAGCTAATTTCAAACACAGTGACTCCGGTCCAGCGTGGCGTATCACCACCAATATTGAGCCGGACGTCTTCACGGCGGTTGAGAATCTCTACTTCATAAGGATTACCCGTATCATCCACCACGAGCACATCGGATATCTCAAGCCGATAGCTTTTCCCATCTAGCTTTTTAACTGTGTCGATGTCGCGGTAGATGCCCCGTTTGAGGTTAGAATCAAAATCATACGCGATTCGCTCGGTTAGCTGCACCGATGAGTCGGGTTGGATTGAAGCGGTAGTTTGGTAGGACACTACTCGTTCTTGAGCGGCGGCTATGGCAGGTAGGCAAAAGAGCACACCACACACGAAACTAACTATGAGTGTGTTAATTGGTGACCACGCAGGTACTTTTTCAAACATACTTTAGTGTAGCAAAAAGTACCGTGCTTTTCTCTGGTGATGGTGGTTTTGTCGGTTTATTTAATGGCGGTAGGATTGGGACAGCTTTGCATTGTCTGACTAGCATCTTGTTTCCTTAGCATAGGTTTATATTCTAACCGACCTAGCCAATGTTTGCTTTCGTTATACTCTATTACAGCACGGGCAGTACAGAAGAAGATTGGTTATTCTCACTCAACCGTATAACCAACCACAACATTATTCTCAATTTCAGCAGTGATTCGTCCTGGTCGGTAGTCAAGGGTAACTGGCATTGGTTGTCCGTCAATTGTGCCTGTTCGGAAGTCGACGTCACTGGCTTCAGCGTAGGCTTCTGCTTCTGCAACTGACGTGCCAATAATTGCATCGTGTTCATTGCCAGCAGCAGTATCAGATGAGCTTTCTGGTTCAATTATGTCACCTTCCAAAGTGCTATCTTGGAACATTGGATTGGTTTGACTACCGGCTGTTCCTTCTGCCGGTTGACTATCAGACACAGACTCACTTCCTTCAACGGTGTATGAAGTCACCACACCGTCTGAAACGGATGCATTGATACGACCTTGTTGGAAGTCTCTGGTGGCCGGCTGTATCTCTCCGTCAATTTCGACTACGCGGAACATCTCTCCTCTAGCTTCTGCAATTTCTGCTGCTTCTGTGACTGGTACTCCGGTATAATCACCAGTTTGGGCGGCTACATACTCAGGACAGAAAGTCGCACCATATTGTGCCTCCGTCAGACCAGCGGCGACGGCTTGTTCCTCTGTGGTGTAGCGGTTCCCGCCAGCGTCACAATAGACAATCTGGCTTTCGGTATCATTAAATTGTTCTTGCGTTTGGGTATCATCGCTCAAGAATAGAATGTATACCCCCACAGCAATGATAATAACGAGTATTGCGAGTATGGTTTTGTTCATATATTTCTTTACGTTGCGTAATTAATTATAGTATACACCTGATCGTTGATGCCGTTAAGATGCTATGGCTTGACTTATGGTTTATTACGACATAGCTATTCGACAAACTCTCACTTATAAGCCCTGACCCAAAAGTCTCCAATCTAGTGTGCGGCGCGACCCCGTCGCTTCTGTGCGGACAAAAAGTCTTTTGCCCGGCTTAGCCAGAAGCTTTTTTCAAGTCCTGACGGTCACTAGGCTAGTTTGTTTCGCTTTGCTCACAAACTAACAAGTGCCGCGGGACACACCTCACTCGTTCGTCATACTTCCTCACACCGCTCCGGCGTTCAAGTCCTGACGGAAAGTGCGCAGGCACTTTCCTTAGAGTCCTCCACAAAAAATAGCACTCATGGGCTATTTTTATGGTGGATTCGACAGGACTTTTTCATTACATGAACAGTATACCTTTTGGACAGATTGTTTCGCTTTGCTCACAATCTGACTCAAAAGCTTTTCAAGCCCTGACGTAAAGCATCCCAGGCTTTACTTCGAGTCCACCATAAACAAAATCCACCTCACGGTGGATTTGTGTTTGTGGACTCGACAGGACTTGGTCACCTTTGCTAAGTACTTTGTTCGACTGCGTCTCCAAAGGTACTAAGCGACGCGACCCCGCCGTTCGTAACGTCCTCGCTACGCTGCGGGCGATATACTCACTCTTTTCAAGTCCTGACGAAAACTCCGTTTTCTTCGAGTCCACCTAAAAACACAAAACCGCCTAATGGCGGTGTGTATTTGGTGGACTTTGCGTCGATTGACTGGCATCATGTTTCTGCAGAATATCTGGAATTTTCTGCTACAGGAAGAGATTACAAGTATTATACAAATCAAAAAGATTCGATTCACTACCCTTTGATGGGGACATCTAATACAAAGCAAGCTATAGACGTTAGCTATTGATTATCCTGTATATTAATGCATAATCAGTGTGGATTGAAGGAGGCTTAAAATGAAACTGAACCAACTGCTTGCTGAGCTTATGAAGCTGAAACTTGACCCCGAAATGGAGGTGGGATTTCAAGTTGATGGTGCCGTGTTCACTGAGTTTGATGTTCTGATTGGCACTCATGAACATGATGATGGGGGTATAATTAATGGTCCTGACCCAGACGGTTGGGGTGACAAGGCACCACGTGAGTTGCCTGACCCTATCCTCACATTGTGCTCGCTTGGCTTCGATAAGCGCAAGCCACAGATGTTCTAATCTATGGCAATATCAACAAAGTGTCCCGCAATGGCTATACGCTATCTCGGGACATTTTTATTGGTTCCACATATAAATTGGTGGACTCGACAGGACTTGGTCGCCTGCGCTAAGTACTTTGTTCGACTTCGTCTCCAAAGATACTAAGCTACCCGACCCCGCCGTTCGTAACGTCCTCGCTGCGCTGCGGGCGATATACTCACTCCTTTCAAGTCCTGCCGAAAACTACGTTTTCTTCGAGTCCACCTAAATACACAAAACCGCCTAATGGCGGTGTGTATTTGGTGGACTTTGCATCGATTGACTGGCATCAGGTTTCTGCAGAATATCTGGAATTTTCTGCTATCGCTAAGGATTTCTTCTATTACCTAAAGATACCCGAGTCATTCCATTATCCTTTAAGCGGAGCCTGTACTACTGCTAGGTACCGTGATGATGTGCCTGATTACGCCAAACCTTCAGCTGCTTAGTTTTAGATTGCGGGATACCTTTGTTACCACTTTGTTAGCTTTCCAGATTATCAGTTCTATAT
>Ga0136601_1000832_pt1 | contig 11582 bp, 9 predicted proteins | sample AntRauMFilla2699_FD_181020 | JGI IMG/M metagenome (GOLD analysis project Ga0136601, IMG submission 181020) | Saline lake microbial communities from Rauer Islands, Antarctica - Metagenome Filla 2 #699 | ecosystem: Environmental > Aquatic > Non-marine Saline and Alkaline > Saline | place... | reverse complement strand
AGGTGCGCGAGAACCCGAGTGCGAGAACTGCACAGAAGACGCTTGCTCGTGAAGTGACGGCTATCGTCCATGGTGAAGACCGAGCCTCTAGCGCTGAGCGTGTGACGTCAGTGCTGTTTGGTGATGGCTCGGTGGCTGATTTATCTGATGATGATCTGGCCCTACTTGCTGCAGAGATACCTGTTCTTGAGCAAGGCGTGAGCGTTGTTGATGCTCTGGTAAATCAGGGTGCGGCAACCAGCAACGGCGATGCACGACGCCTGATAGAAGGCGGTGCGGTTACGGTTAACGGTTTAAAACTTGAACAAGACATGATCATGCAGCAAAGATCATTAATTAAAAAGGGCAAGAATAGCTTTATTCTTGTGTGTTAGATAACACCATGAATCCTGGTGCTTCTATCGACCGCGTCAAGGGAGTTGGCGAGAAAACAGCCGAGCAACTTCGGGTTGGCGGCATACGGACAGTCTACGACCTGATTTCTTTTTTACCGCGAGACTACAGCGACTACTCGAATACTAGCAGGATTATTGATATCCAACCGGGCAATGTCACCATCAAAGCTCGTTGTGAAAAAGTGGCGACGCGGCCGGTCAGGCGAGGTATGCGCATTACGACGGCTACGTTGTATGACGCTTCGGGCAAAATCCAGGCAGTGTGGTTCAACCAGCCCTACCGAGAGAAACAGCTGAAGACTGGCGAGGAGTTTGTGTTTACAGGCACTTTTGAATTTAGCTACAATCGCTACCAGCTGACAAACCCAGCCGCTGAAAAATCAGTCGAGCTGCCGAAGCAGGCTCACCAGCTGCTGCCTGTTTATCGGATGGTGCAGGGTCTAAAGGTGCCACTGTTGCGTAAACTGATCACTGAATTGCGTCCACTTATGACGATGCTGCCTGATACGCTTCCTTTGGCAGTGGTGCGCTCAGAACAACTTATGTCGCGATCTGATGCATTGGTTGCGATGCATTTCCCCACTTCAACCGATGATGTCGACAAAGCTAAAGAGCGACTCGGCTTTGAGGAGTTGTTTAGTCTGCTAGTCGCCAGCCAGCTGAACAGGCAAGAAATTGCTAAATTAAAGGGGTGGAGAATACCATTCAAGCAGTCGATTGTAAAAACATTTGTTGAAAAGCTGCCGTTTGAACTGACGAGTGCGCAGCGGATTGCTGCATGGGATATTCTGCAAGATTTCGAAAAAGAAATTCCAATGAACCGATTATTGCAGGGAGACGTTGGATCGGGAAAGACGGTAGTGGCAGGATTAGCAGCTCGTCAAGCCGCTCATGAGGGATTTCAGACAGCGATGATGGCCCCTACTGAAATTCTTGCGACCCAGCACGCTGAGACCCTCCATGCCTTACTATCGCCGTTTGGCGTGCGTGTCAGTTTACTGACGGGTAGCGTTAAGGGTGCAGCCCGGACGGCTGTCTATGAAGCGATCGCAAATGGTGAGGTTGATGTTGTGGTTGGGACGCATGCGCTTATTCAGGCTTCTGTAGAGTTTCATCGATTAGGTTTTGTGGTAATAGATGAACAGCATCGTTTTGGTGTGAAGCAGCGACAAGAGCTATTAAAGAAGGCCGAAAAAATGCCTCATCTGCTGGCGATGACGGCGACTCCGATTCCACGAAGCCTTGCGTTAACAGTTTATGGTGAGCTAGATATTTCGATTTTGAACGAACGTCCCAAGAACCGTAAAGATATCGAAACCAAAATATGGTCGCCGAATAGTCGGCCACAGCTTTATGCACTTGTCGAGGCGCAGTTGAGCGCTGGTCGTCAAGCCTATGTTATCTGCAACCTTATCGATGATAATCCAGACAATGAACTAAAGAGTGTACAGGCTGAATATAAACTATTAAAAACTGGTGATTTAAAACATCGACGTATCGGATTACTGCATGGCAAGCTAAAGCCAGCAGAAAAAGAGTCAGTCATGCGCTCTTTTGCGTCAGGCGAAATTGATATCCTGGTGAGCACAACAGTAGTTGAGGTCGGCGTAGATGTGCCGAATGCGACTGTCATTGTGATTGAAGATGCTGATCGATTTGGGCTGGCTCAGCTACACCAGTTACGCGGACGAGTCGGGCGCAGCAGCCATCAAAGCTACTGCTATCTAATGGTGAGCTCATCAAAAGCCCCCAGTAAACGCCTGAAAGAAATACAGCAGAGTAATGACGGATTCTATCTTGCTGAGGTCGATCTTGCAATGCGCGGCCCTGGTGAGGTGTATGGGCGGGCTCAGCATGGTGAACTGAACCTACAAATAGCGAGTCTTGCGGATACAAAGATGATCCGTCGTGCCCAGAAGGCCGCTCAGACATTCATTGCGAGCGGCGATGATTTGCTACAATATACAGAGTTGGCAAAAGACGTTGAGCGATATCAGCGGCTGACCACATTGAATTAAACACATACTATGTATTCAGGAACAACAGTCGGAAAAAGATCAGGTAACTTCGTTGGCGTACACCAACGGATTGATCGCATTGCGCGTCAGCAGCTAGGCGCGCTACTTAGCGACACTCAGACGTTTCCAGCCGCGAAAGATATTTTACATTTTGAAGGCAACAATGGTCCAGATGGTGTAAAGCGAAAAAGCCCTTCAGTTGACGAACCGTGGCACTACATTGATCCCAAGAAGCCGCTTGATGCGAGTTTAGTCGATATGATTCATGATCACCGCATTAACCTATCTAAGGCTTTGAAGCAGAATAATCAACAGCGGGCGGCGTTCGAGGCTGCCTGGTTGTCGCATGCTGTTGTTGATGGACTCACTCCTGCTCATCATTTCCCTCTTGCTGATAAAATCGAGGAGTTGTTCGGCATGGCGCATCACGAACGCCTGACAGTGCGCCAAAAAAACATCATCAAAGGTGCAGGGCGGAGAGATACATTCTCTAAAAACTGGGAATATTGGGGCGGAGGCGGTATTTTCACCTCACACTTTTTGTTTGAATTTGGGGTTTCAGCAACGATGGTGGGGCGTCGTTATGACACGACTATCACTAATGATGATTTGGTTGACTTGCAGCTGCGCGGTTATGAGACGTTATTTAAAGAGGCGATTGAAAAAGTTGTGGCAATGAATTTATATGACATTTTTCGAGCGCAGGGTTGGAATTGGCGAGTAGCTCGCACCGTCCACGGGAAACTTGTTCCCTTGCTGATTAAAATGGTTGTTTTAGGGTGGTATGCTGCGGCGCAGCAGAAAGAGGGCCAACGATGAATGTCCGAATTATAGCAGGCCACTACGGGGGTAGAATTATTGAGGGATCTGGCACTTCTCGGACACACCCCATGGGTGAGCGGGTTCGCAACGCACTCTTTAATAAATTGCACATGGAGTTGCAGGATGCTGATGTGCTTGATGCATTTGCAGGTAGCGGTGCATTAGGCTTGGAGTCGGTCAGCCGGGGCGCGAAGAGCGCTACATTCATCGAAAAAGATCGGATTGCCCAAAAGATTATTGCTAAAAATATCGAAACGCTACGTGCCGGTCATCATGCGCACTTAATTCGTGCGACTGTGTCGGCCAGCGTCAAAACATTAGATAGGAAGTTTGACATCATTTTTGCTGATCCGCCGTACTACAATCCTCAGTTTCCGGCTGTAAAAAAAATGTTTAGGCTATTAAAACCTAACGGGCTTATGGTACTATCATACCCAGGTAAGGATGAGGTTCCAACCGGAGCGGAGGTTGTTGTGGTGGACAATCGTAGTTATGGAAATGCGTACCTTGTGTTTTACCGAAGAAAGGGCGCCTAATCGGCGTTCTTTTATTTTGTCGCCGACTGTTTCCAAATGAAAAAGCAGACCAGCCGATCTGCTTTTTCATTTGGTACGCGAGAGAGGACTTGAACCTCCACGCCTTGCGGCACTAGCTCCTAAGGCTAGCGTGTCTACCAATTCCACCACTCGCGCGTATCCTTCTATTATAACAGAGAGGCACGCTATCACAAAGCAACAACATATCCGCGTCACGCTTGTGCTATCATAGAGTTAATGAACAAGATTGCAACCTATCTAAATGAGCACCTGTTGGGAGAGGCGACAAGCTCGAAGGCGATGCGCCGTCGGTTTAGTCGCGATAACAGTATTTTAACAATGACACCAGAGATTGTTGTTTTCCCACGCGTCACAAATGATATACGAAAAGTTGCTCGATTTACCTGGCAGTTGGCCGAAAAGGGTCACCCCATGGGTATCACTGCGCGCGGAATGGGAGCAGATTGCACCGGTGCGGCAATCGGCAAAGGGATTGTGCTCGATACCTCGGCTCACCTTTCGGATGTCATTGCAGTGGTTGCTAAAGAGCGCCTAGTGCACGTCCAGCCCGGCGTTCGAGTTGATGTTTTGGACAATTTGCTTCGTTGGCAAGGGCTTGCAGTCGCGGGGCTTCCTGGTGATAGTTGCCATGCAACAGTCGGGGGGACGGTTGCCAATAACAGTATTGGAGCGTCAGCCGCCTTCGCTGATAGCGTCGAAAAACTTGAAGTTGTACTAGCGAATGGAGACATTATTGAAACAGGTCGAATCAGTAAACACGAAGTCAGCAAAAAACTTGGCTTGCAGACATTTGAGGGTGAGGTGTATCGGAAGCTTGCTGGCCTTGTAGAAGATAATACCGAGTTAATTAAGCAAATAACTACCGATGCAACTCGTGATAATACCGGGTATCGCTCAATTGCTGCGGTAACGGCGAAAGATGGATCGATGGACCTAACCCCATTGTTTACCGGAAGTCAGGGGACTTTGGGTGTTATATCAGAGATTGTGCTGCGAACGGATTTTTATAGCCAAGATGCGACAGCGGCGATTATTCTGACTAAAACGACAGAACAAGCTCGTGATGTTGCTGATAAGCTCGCAGGATTATCCCCCTCACTGCTGTATCTGATTGATGACGAATTGGTTAACCGTGCGCATAGTTATGGAAAAGTATTTAGCGTCTTGGGCACCGAGGAAGCGAATGGTAGCATTGTCTATCTGGAGTTTGATGATATTAGTGATCGTGCACGTCAGCACAAAGTTAAGAAATTACGAAAACTTATGAAGAAGTTAGAGCTAGGTGTGGTTGACTCGGTCGACCGTGACATTAATGAATTCCGACAACTTCTTGATGCCCCAGAAGCAACTCGTCGAATGGCAGATGACGAAAAAGTAACACTCCCGATTATGGACGGCGCATTTGTGCCTTTAGATCGTCGCGAGGAGTTTCACTCCCAGTTGCAAGAGCTTGCTGACAAGCAACACATTGCTTTGCCGCTAAAAACCAATCTTTTGACAGGCACGCTTGACGTATACCCGCAGCTAAAACTGGATGTCGTCAGCGATAAGCAAAAAATATTTCGCTTGATCACAGCTTATGCTGATCTTGTCCATCGTTGCAATGGCGCGTTTGTTAGTGACGGTGCCGAGGGGCGACTAAAGGCAAATGCTGCCTGGTCGGTCCTGGACGATGACGAGATGAAGTTATTTGAAGAGGTCCGAGCAATTTTTGACCCATTCGGGACAATGAATCCTGGCGTTAAACAAAAAAACGAAGTACGTACATTGGTTTCAAACCTGCGCTCAAGCTACGACACCACCGATTTCGTCAGCTAACTTAACAACCGTCGTTACGGTCTGCTATAATTTGACGGTAGGCGCGAGTGGCGGTCGAATATAAGTAGACGCGCCCTGCGCGGTGCAATGGTATGCGCGAGTGGCGGAATTGGTAGACGCGCTAGCTTCAGGTGCTAGTGTTCGCAAGAACGTGGAGGTTCAAGTCCTCTCTCGCGCACCACAGCCGAAGTAGCCCGAAGGGGTTATTTTTGCTATCAGATGTATAATAAAACCTATGACTGAAATTATGAATGTACATTTACGGTCGCGTGAGGCATACGATGAAGCCGTCCAGCGAAGTTTGACGTATCGCGACATTGCTCATAAGGCGATTTATGCGATGTTTCTAGAAGTAACACCTCATTATGGCGACTATGTGGCGGCCGAGGTTCCGGTCATGGTTAGCAAAATGACTCCTGTTTCAGAGACCGGGCTGTCAGTTTTTTGCCGAGTAGACTTCTATACACCCGATGTGGATTATCAGACGTCTCAAGGAGCGTTATTCAGTGGTAAGTCCCTGACATTAATGCGTCCTTTGCACCTCCTTCCTCCCCATAGCGGCGTGATGCAATCGGGAGTAGTGACAGGTGACCGAAATGACTTTGACGTGCTATTGAGAGAGAGCAAACTTCAGGATGCTTCGAAGACGCTCGTCCTGATGGGCGGAAGAAATGAAGGATAGCACGAGACCCGGAGTCGGCCCACACCCACTGCCATTGCCAGTAGGTGAGCACTACGACAAAGATCTTCTGCAACAGGGCGATCATCGAAATGTGGTAGACCGTTATCGCTATTGGACTATTGAAGCGATTAAGGCCGACCTCGACACCTCGCGTCAGCCTCTTGAAATTGCGATAGAGAATTTTCAGCATGACTATAATATTGGAACAATCGTTCGAGCGGCAAACGCGTTTAACGTGTCGGCAGTTCACATTGTCGGCAAAAAACAGTGGAATCGACGCGGGGCGATGGTTACCGATGCGTATATGCACATTATCCACCACAAGACTGTCACCGATTTTATTGCACATGCTAAGGAAAAGGCAAAGACGTTGGTGGGAGTAGATATTATCGAAGGTTCGCAGCCCGTTTCGTCGGTCTCGCTCCCTCGCAACTCCTTGCTTGTCTTTGGAGGAGAGGGGCCGGGCTTGTCCGCAGAGATGCAAGCTGCGGTGAGCATAGTCGTCCATATCGAACAACTAGGCTCAACAAGATCAGTCAATGTTGGCGTAGCCGCCGGCATCGCAATGTATATATGGGCACAGCAGCATAGTCTAGTTGCTCGTCGCCAAAAAAAATGAGACAATATCACTAGTTATGAGCACCTTATCTACCCAACCATATAAAGGCACGCGCGATTATTATCCTGAAGATAAGTTTATTCAGAATCATATTTTTAATGTCTGGCGAAAAGTTGTCGAAGGCTACGGCTATGATGAATATGGCGCGCCTACTCTTGAGCCGATTGATATTTATGCTGCTAAAAGTGGCCAAGAATTAGTTAACGAGCAGACGTACACGTTTACTGATCGGGGTGGCCGAAACGTCGCGATTAGACCTGAAATGACACCTTCTATTAGTCGCATGGTAGCGGGGCGCCGCCAAGAGCTGGCGTATCCGGCACGGCTTTACTCGATTGCTAACTTTATGCGTTACGAACGACCGCAACGTGGCCGCGAGCGTGAATTTTGGCAGTTAAATGTCGACATTTTTGGTGTCGATCACATCGAAGCTGATGCTGAAATTATTACAATGGCCGATGATATTCTAAAGCAACTTGGCGGCAAGAACGATGACTACGTCATCCGTATCAATAATCGTCAATTTATTAACTATATGATGGTGCACTATCTTGGGCTTGATGGTATTCAAACTCAGCAAATGGTGAAGTTGTTTGATCGAAGAGGTAAAATTACCCAGACAGATTTTCAGGAACAAGCCGGTCTTATTTTTGAGGATGAAACGGACGAGCGTTTCCAAAAGATAGAACAGCTGCTTTCGGCAACAGCGCTTGACCAGTTGCCAGAAGAGCTGCGCGGTGCCGATTCTCTGCAGCAGCTTGAAGCACTTTTCGAAAAGCTAAAGGCCGCAGGGATCAAGAGTGCTATTTTTGACGCGACCCTCATGCGAGGTTTTGACTATTACACGGGAACGGTATTTGAGGTTTTTGACACCCACCCTGAAAATAACCGGTCACTTTTTGGGGGTGGACGCTATGATGGATTGGTGAGCGCTTTTGGTGTCGAGCCGATTTCTGCTGTTGGTATGGCACCGGGCAGTACAATGATCGAAAACTTCTTGACGGTACGTGGACTCTTGCCTGTATATCAGCCCTCTGCCCAAGTGGCAATCTTGGTGATCGATGAAGCGCATGATGCAGCAACGACGGTTGCGACATCACTACGACAGGCCGGAGTTGCAGTCTCAGTTGACATTTCTCGCCGCAAACTTGATAAGCAGCTTAAGGCTGCTTTGAAGCGCCAGGTTTCACATATGATGTTTGTTGGACCAGACGACTCTGACACCTTTATGCTGAAGGATGTGGCTGCCGAGAAGGAAGAGCGACTCTCTATCGAACAGATTGCTGAGCGCCTTGCATAGGTAATCCACCGCTGTTATAGTGAGTGGAATGGAGACTACAGTAAAACACCTATCAGACACGAAGGTGCAATTAACAATTTCAGTTGGCGGGCTAGCACTTGCTGACGCAGAGAAAGTTGCACTCACAAAATTAAGTAAGACAGCAAAGGTAGCCGGCTTCCGCGAAGGCCATGTTCCGCCTGCCGTTGCAGCAAAACATGTTGATCAAAAAGCATTGCAAGAACAGACGCTTGATGATGCAATCAGCAAAGCAGTTGCGACATCATTTGTTGAGAATAATATTCAAGCGATTGACCGCCCTTCGGTAGAAGTCAAGAAGTTCGTTCCTGGCGAAGAACTTGAGTTTACGGCTGAAGTTGAGGTACTACCAAAAATCACTGTCGGAGACTACAAAAAGCTATCCGCAAAACCAGAGAAGGTAACTGTTGCCGCAAAAGACATAGATGATGTCTTGCAGCGTATGCGCCAAAACTTTGCCGAGAAGAAAGAAGTAAAGCGCGCCGCAAAAACTGGCGACGAAGTTATCATTGATTTCGTTGGTAAAAAAGATGACGTCGCTTTTGACGGCGGAACCGCCACCGATTACGCACTGGAGCTGGGGGCGGCTCAGTTCATCCCTGGTTTTGAAGAAGCCGTTGTGGGTCACAAGCCAGGCGAGACGTTTGACGTTGACTTGAAGTTCCCGAAGGAATATCACGCAGCTGATCTTGCTGGCCAGCCAGTTGTCTTTACGGTAACGTTGAAAACCGTTAACAACAAGGCCCTTCCTGAGTTAAACGATGAATTCGCGGCCAAAGCCGGCCCCTTCACTTCATTGGGCGAGCTGAAAGCTGACATGAAAGCTGAGTTAAAGAAGCAGAAAGAGCAACAAGTCAATGATAAGTGGAAAGACGCATTGTTGACTGAACTGATCGAAAAAAGCACCATTACTGTGCCTGATGTCCTGCTACAAAGTCAGATGCAGTCAATCGAGCAAGATTTCCAGCAGAACTTGAGTTATCGTAACTTAAGCATCGATCAATACATTGAGTCTCAGAAATTTAAAGATATCGACGAATGGCGCGAAAAAGAAGTCAAGCCGACCGCTCGTAAGCGGGTTCAAGCTGGATTGGTTCTGTCTGAAATTACCAAAGCTGAAGGCATTACGTTGACCGACAAAGAAGTTGACGAGCATGTCGAAGTGCACAAACAGCAGTACGCAAACAATCCAGAGGCGTTAAAGCAGTTCGAATCACCGGAAGTACGCAGTGATATCGCAAACCACTTTCTAAGTGAAAAAACGATTGATAGACTAATCGCGCTTAATAGCTAGATAAAAACAACATTGGTATTAGCACTCACTTGACGGGAGTGCTAATATTTTTGTACAATTAAGTTATGGATAAGCCTTCAAATTACTTGGTCCCAACAGTTATTGAAAAGACTCATGAAGGTGAGCGCGCCTTTGATATCTACTCGCGACTATTGAAAGATCGAGTGATATTTCTTGGCGAGGACGTCAACGAGCATACCGCTAATATTGTCGTGGCGCAGCTTCTGCATCTCGCGCACGAAGACCCAAAGAAAGATATCAAGTTATATATCAACAGTCCTGGCGGCAGCGTATACGACGGACTGGCAATCTACGACACCATCCAGTATGTGAAGCCTGATATTCAGACAATCGGCATAGGCCTGCAGGCAAGCATGGGAGCATTTTTGCTGTCGAGCGGTACAAAGGGAAAGCGATTCGCCCTGCCGAGCAGCCGGATTATGATCCATCAACCTTCGAGTGGCACTCAGGGAAAAATCAGTGATCAAGAAATTACACTGCGCGAGGGGTTGTTCCTAAAGCAGCAGCTTAACAAGATTCTTGCCAAGAACACTGGTCAAAAACTGTCAAAGATAGAGAAAGATGGTGACCGCGACTTTTGGATGAGTGCGGCTGAAGCAAAAGACTACGGCATTATTGACGAAGTTATTGCCTCAGCGTAATTTTTGTATCAGAAACCTCTTGATTTATTCTTAAAAACTACGCATAATAGCACACAAGAAGTAGTGTAGCCGTGTTTTTCTATGTCTTGAAAGTGGTGTGGCAGCCTCACTAAGGCAATTCGCGGTTAAGGGAATCTTCGGCGCCAAAGAACCCCTTTCGCATGGTATGCGATACGACAATTAAATAACTGCGAGGAATCACGAAGCCTATGGCAACGAACAAACGTGTCACCACGAAGCGTATTTTCTTTACAAAAGACGATACTGCACTTCCAATACCAAATTTAATTGACCACCAACGCAAGAGTTGGATGGAGTTTGTCGAAACCGGTTTGGGTGAAATCTTTGCAGAACTGAACCCGATTGATGACTACACTGGGCAGAAGCTCGCGCTTCGCTTTGGTAAGTACGAATTCCACGAACCAAAAAACAGTGAACTGCACGCCAAAGAAAATAACTTGACCTTCGATGCGCCACTGCACGCTATGGTTGAGTTGACCAACAAGGTTACTGGAGAAGTGAAAGAGCAAGAAATCTACCTTGGTGACTATCCATGGATGACCGAACGCGGAACCTTTATTATCAACGGTACTGAACGTGTCGTTGTTTCACAGCTTATTCGTAGTGCCGGTGTATTCTTTACTGCTGATCGTACTGTTGCTCGCAACAACTATGGTGCAAAACTGATTCCTGGCCGTGGTGCTTGGTTGGAGTTTGAAACCGCTGCCAACGGTGCACTATTCGTCAAGATAGACCGACGTCGCAAGCTGCCTGTGACGACTCTTTTCCGCGCACTTGGATACAACAAAACCTCAGAGATTAAAGCACTGTTTGATGATGTCGATACTGGTGAAATCAAGCACATTGATGCAACACTGGATAAAGATCCAGCACGGGGAACAAATGAGGCATTGATTGAAGTGTACCGCCGACTTCGTCCCGGAGATCTTGCGACCGTCGATAACGCTCGCAGTATGATTGAGCGTATGTTCTTTGATTTTAAGCGCTTTGACTACAGCCGTGTTGGTCGCTACAAGTTGAATCAACGTCTAAAGATCGAGCTGCCAAACACTACCGAGAACCGCGTGTTCCAGGTGAGCGACTTGACGGCAATTGTTCGTGAGATCATTCGCTTAAACAACTCGCAGGAAGACCCAGATGACATCGACGCACTTTCAAACCGACGCGTAAAGCTCGTTGGTGAGCTAGTTGCTCGTCAGTTCCGCGTTGGTATGCTTCGTATGCAACGAAACGCCATGGACCGTATGTCCATGTCTGACATCGAGAACGTCTCTCCAAACCAACTGATTAACGCTCGTCCAGTTGTAGCGGCTGTTCGTGAATTCTTCGCTAGTTCTCAGCTTTCACAGTTGATGGACGAAGTGAACCCACTTTCC
>Ga0136601_1000830_pt1 | contig 11584 bp, 12 predicted proteins | sample AntRauMFilla2699_FD_181020 | JGI IMG/M metagenome (GOLD analysis project Ga0136601, IMG submission 181020) | Saline lake microbial communities from Rauer Islands, Antarctica - Metagenome Filla 2 #699 | ecosystem: Environmental > Aquatic > Non-marine Saline and Alkaline > Saline | place... | reverse complement strand
GTAATGGGGTCTCGTTCAGTATCCTCATCTTCATACCTTGGGTAATCAAATTCAACACTCCCCGTAGCACGCAAATAAAGTACATACCCACCAGGAAGCGCCAGTGCAATCACTGAGAAGATTCTGTCATCTTCCCTCTGTTCTATCGGTAACTTGTCATAGACGTTCTTTGCAAAGTACTCACCAATACTTGTACCATTCAGTAGAAGATGTCTTTTATCATCATTGTTCAAATCTTCATAGTCAAAGTAATCTTCACCTGCAGCTTCAGCAGAGAGCGCATCTTCCGACCATCGTTGCGATAATATCCCTAAAGCTTCAGTAAGTTCATTAATTCGCGCCGTAATTTCAGGAAGCTCAGCGTCGAATGTGCCAGCACCAGGTGACCCAATGTCTATACCTTTAACATCTTCACCGCTGTCAACTGCATACAAAATCTCGATTAGCTGATCCTCAAACCAATCACCCGCCAGCACACGTTCACTCTGTGGCGTTACACTTTCTTGATCCTGATTATCCATATAGTACATAGTATGTATTCGTTGTGGTCGTATGACAAGCATGACCTTTTTGCTCAGGAGTAACCAATACCCCTCACGTGTTATAATAAGCCCATGAATAACGACACTGTTTCTACACTTTCACAATACATCCAAGACAACCCACTGGCCGTCCTCAGCACTATTGATTCAGACGGTAATCCGCATGGCACTACCCTTTATGTCGGCAGTGATGCCAATCTCAATGTTTATTTCCTGACGAAAAGCCAAACACCAAAGTATGAATTTATGCGAAATCATCCAACCATCGCTCTTACCTTTAGTGCTGAGGACCATCAAACGACCCTCCAGCTGACTGGAACCGTGAGCGAAGTCACCGCACCCGACCAAGGTGCCCAAGCCTTCCAGGTGATCTCAACGATTCGTCACAAAACCCAAGATTTCCGGTTGCCTATCTCACGTTTTGAAGCCGGGCCATACGTAATTCTTAAGGTCACAGTTGAGCGCGCTGCACTCACTGAGTACGAAAGTACTAACCGTATCGACGGTACCTCAAAAATCGAATACACCGCGTAAATTTTTTATAGTCTTGTTGATATTGTAACGAACGTTCGGTACAATTTAAGTATGGGGAGTAACACAAAGCAAGTAATAGAGCGGGAGGCTTTTGAGCTGTTTGCCCGCGATGGCTATGAGTCTGTCAGCATGCGAAAGCTAGCTGCTCAGTCTGGTGTTGCTCTATCTAGTATTTATCACTTCTTTACTGATAAAGACATTCTCTTAAAAGAAATTTTTGATAACGTTGGCATTGAACTTGGCCACTCTCGCAAGCATCTTCCCGATCGTCCCACTGCTAAAGAAATGCTCTATGATCGGATAGACTTTCAGTTCCACTACATCGATAAGGTTGTGTTTGTCCTCAAATACTACTTGCACTACCGACCAGACTTTTTGCGTCAAACAACAGGCTTTCTTCCACCAAAAGCCTATCTACATATTGATGAAGTTATTGCTAAAGGGCTTGAGTCTGGCGAGTATGAATCTACCGACCCAGTGCGCGATGCTAAGATTATGACTCACGCCATAAACGGCTTTTTACTTGAATACTTCCCCGACCCTCCTACGGGAGACGAGCGGACTAAGCTCGTGACCGACATTACGATATTCTTGTCACGGTCGATGGAACGAAAGGGGGATTAATGTAAAGAAGACGCGCGTAAAAAACGTATCCACTCGCATTTAAGAATAATAATGAAAAGAAACTATCATGGAACAGAAAAGCAATAAAACAGTTATTGGTGTTATCGTAGGGCTCGTTGTCGCCGTACTCCTTGGTTTGGGTATTTACGCCCTGGTCAACAATGGCACCGAAGAAGAGGCAACAAATGAATCAACTGAAACAACTCAAGAAGTAGCTCCAACCCAGAATATCGTCGAAATTGCGAGCAACAACCCAGACTTCTCTACATTAGTCACTGCCCTCGATGCAGCTAACCTAGTGGACACATTATCTGGTGACGGTCCATACACCGTATTTGCGCCAACCAATGCCGCTTTTGACGCATTACCAGAAGGAACTCTCGACAGCCTTCTTGCTGACCCAGCTGCGCTTGCAAATGTACTCACCTACCACGTCGTAGCGGGAGGCTTCCCAGCTGCTGATGTTGTGAACCTACCATCTGCAACCACGTTGCAAGGACAAGATGTGACTATCGAAGTTGTTGACGGATCAGTTGTCCTCAACGGAAGTATCAACGTTGTCCAAACCGACATCACCGGAACAAACGGAGTCATTCATGTGATTGATGCCGTATTGCTCCCACAAGAATAAACAAACTAACATACATGATAAAAGGCTCCATTTGGAGTCTTTTATCATAGCTATTTAAAAAGCAAAGAGAGACACTTTCATGTCTCTCTTTTAAGAAGATTTGCACCAACAGATGTGACCTACTAACTAAATAACATAGTTTTTTTGAACTGTAACTATTGAACTTGATCGGTCACACATAATGATAATGTGCTGCATCACTTGATCTTCTTGATTAAAATAATACCAAACGGGAATTGTGTCGTCAATACTTTTTTAAAATGAAATTCTTTCACGGTTCCTAGTAAATATAGTCAGGTGTTATGGCCGCAATGTTCTCTCGTTCTTTACGTTCTTCTATTGGATCTCGGATATCAAGTTTGTGCTCAATAGATTCTGACCAAAAATCACTAATGTCGTGAGCCATTTGTAATACTGGCAGATAGTGATATTCGAGCCATGAATTATATTCTTCCAATGTGGTATTACCCTGAATTACAGCTTCTAAAAGTTGGTCGTACTCTTGGTCAAGTTTATTAAGTTCCACAAAAATATCTGCAGGGTTCTTAGCCCATGGTTCGCTCCAAGCGGTATGTAAATCACTCAATCTTTGGCGAGTTTTCTCGATAGTACCCGTCTTATCACGACTTACTTCCCCCGCAATACTATCGTCGACTCCTACCTCGAGGCTGAGTACTTTACGACCAATTGCGCTTGGGAGCTCAAGTGCCCGCTGATAATAATCAAAGTCAATCTCACCCCTGTATTTGACCAAACTCCGTGCAAAGTATTTTCTCTTCCCAGCAGCAAACTTTACCGCAGCGGCTCGGAGGTGTTCATCCTGAGCTTCTGGTGCTATACCAGACAAGAGGCCTGTTGCTGGAAAACCATAACTCCAAACTGGATCCTCCTGAACAAGGTATAAGTGAGCCGCAAATCCCGGATCGATTGTATGTTGAAGTGGATTAAAGAATGCGCCAACGATATTCATATTTGATTCCACCGGAACATTGAATTTCCGTTCAGCTTCGGTGAATAATGTGCGCCACCTATGGAGAACGTCTGTGTCACCACGATGATAGTTCACAAGTACATCAACATCACTACGACGGTTGGCTGTGCCAAGAGCCGTCGATCCGTAAATCATAATTCCCGCTTGTGCATTAAACCTTTGAGAACTTTCAAATGATTGATCTTCATCATCTAAGACAATACGCATTATGTATGCACCAGCTTCATACTGCGCGCCATTTTCCGGAGTCTTACCGTCACGAATTGTTTCTGATTCAAAAACTTTTCCCATAATACACAATTATCTCACTAGGAAGAACAGTAGCGCAAGCGTAAACAAAATGAGACCCACATGGGTCTCATTTCTATGTGTTGCATCTAGTTAGGATGGAGGGATATCGCAACCCACTCAAGACCAGTGACGGCGTCCTCCGCGTGATTGACACCGTATTGTTTCCGACGTAATTGCTAATTGTATTCATGGCTGTAATATGTTATGGTACAACAAACAAGAGGAGAAACCCATGGCACCACGTACCCCAGGCTGGATTAATCGCGAACCAGTAAAAACTGCCGATGCAGAACTTAATGAAGCACTGAAGGCCGACCCATTCGTTGGATCAGTTGCGGTAGACGCGCTTGCCCAATTCGTCAAAGCGACCGAAGTGGCTCGCGTAAAGACCGGTGGGCGCATTAAGACAGAGACCGTTACGACTGAAGTACTAAAGCGTGTCAGCGATGCCCGCATTGCTGCCGAAGCAGTACCCGACCCCGTGTATGCGCAAATATTTAGTGCCCAAGAACAAGGGTGGGAGTCAGCACAACGAATCGCTCAAGAGAGTGGCGTTGTACCAGAAAAAGCTGTCGACACGAAGGCAAAGTCCATGAGTGCTGCAAAATCAAAGAACACTTAATCTTAACTTACCTATGATCGAGCGATATACCACCGATGTTGTGGGGTGGGCGCACGGCAACATACAAGATGAAAAGATCGAATCGGCAGTATTGCCGTTAGGCTTTCGTATTGATCCTGATGCGATTCCAGCAGCAATTAGTAAAGAGGCGGCGCAAACACTGTCTCCCTCTCAGCACGAGCTTTTTCAGGTAAGCCCTCATCATGGCCGATCTTATGAGGTTGGGCCGAACGTCGACACTAGGAGCAAAATGTCTCGACTCGCCATCTGGCAAGATCAGTACAACAACAATTACACAAGTGTTTCATTAAAAGGTAATAACTTCTCAACACATCGGATTATGGAATCGGCGACGGCTCCGTCTGGCTATATTCCAATGGGGCTCCAAGAAAGTGACTCACTTTATCGAATCGTCAAAGCCTCGCGCCTACTTCGCGAAAGGGGTATACCGACAGAGTGGATTCATGGCGTGTATGAACCGCAGCAGCTCGTGTTCAACGACGAGCTCGTTTCTCAAGCAGCCTATAAAAAACGTTTACTTGACCATACGATGCACCAATTCGGACTCGAAGAAGCGGTGAAAGTCGCGCAGGCAATTGAGCCAATGACTTTCTTCGTGACAGAACGCTCGATGATGATTAACGATCGGCTCACAGATTTGATTCATGACACCCCCGAACAGGCCCGACAACGACTTCGCCATGTATTTCACATCGGTAATAAGCTCTTCGAGAATAACGACGATTTTAAGAAACTGCTTCCAAGCCGGCCGCAAGACAGAGACCATTTTTTTGGCGCCGTATATCCAACATTGCTTGGACGCAGCATGGCCGCACTGCACGATAGTGGGCTCGTCCATACATTCCCAACTCTCAGCAACACGACACTGCTTGGTGGTATTATCGACCTTGACTCAGTAAAAGGAGCACCTCTCGAAATTGGCGACAAAGACGTCACGGCGAGCGACCTCTTAGATGATCTCACTACTATTACCAATTATCAATATAGGGAAGATACACTCCGGAATCACTACAAAGAGCTCGAGCGTCTTTCTGTTATACGATCGTTTGGAGTATATGCCTATGCAGAGTATATGTTTGTCAGTAGCTACCTCGAACATCGAGCTCCAACCACGGACAAACAAGAAAAGGCGGTCCGTGAACTAATCAGTCTAGGGGCGTCGCAACTTCCCGATAATGATGCCGCGGAGGCGCATGCCTTGCTCACGACAGACGAAGCAGCACGACTTCAAACGATTATCGAAGAAGCCTACAAGAAAAACTTCGAAGAAATATTCTGCAAAGAAAATATCGAGACGGCTGTACATATCAGTATTGACGGCGTACTTGAAGAAAAGTTTAACGCCGCGCCAGTCAACGAAGATGGGCTCTCTAAAATTCGCATTAGCGCAAAGGAAGCCGACGATATCGTTGACGACGTGCTTGAAGAAATGGGGCACGTTTTCTCTTTCAAAGTGAATCCCTTTGACTCAAGCGAGGACTTTAATGACCCGCTTCTCGCAACACACTTCCCAGACAAAAGCACACGTGAGTTGCTGTATCAGGAACTCTACGTTAAATATAGAGAATTACAGCTTGAGAAACCAGAAACGGCAAAGGCAAAGGACACTCTTCGTGACGCTATACAGGAAGAAATACACCAACAGCTCACCAATCTGGTAGCGAAATTCACAATTTCAGACGCAGACAATTATCATAAATATGTCACCGATTTCTCGGGAGAGATTAATGCCAATTCAGCAAGTGTGGTCTGGTTTAAAGGCAAGGCGATATATGGTTACGATGGCGTTGACCTTACGACACTTCTTAACAGAGCCGTTGCATGCAACATCGATGTGGTCGTTGATGTGGATGATGAATTTCGACCACTGTATGATGATCCGACCGACATTCCACGCGAAGCATACACTAACGCTCCAAAGATTGAGCTGACAGTTGCGGCCGAAGCACGTAAAAGCATTCCTGGCGCATTCCTGTCCAGAAAATCGATCGATGATGATCTCTATCTCGCATGGCTTTGTGAACCGAAAACACCTGAAGAGCGGCCGTCTCTTCATGTCACCCACGAAGACCCAGCGGTGTTACTATTAGCTCTCGCTCAACTGTCATCGTCTGACGTAAAATTTACGATATAGTTAGCGCTTGATCGATCGGTCCCAATCAGCACTTAGCCACGAAAAAAGAACCGCTCCGAGTTCTACTTTCTTGGCTGAAGCGTCTGGGTCTAGCGCTGTAGAAACTAACGTCACATTTAGCTAACTCTCAGGGGGATTTCTGTCAAACTGAGAGATATAATTGTACGCTCTCTCCCAAGGTAAGTGCGCGAATTGCCAAGGCAGCCGGTGGTTATTTTTCCTACAAAAGTCTTCGAGAGATTTAGCGGTCGGATCAATAACTACTCGTTTGTATCCCCATCCTGGATACCTCTCTTGAAATGCCATTTCGGTTGTTGCAAGCAGGACTGATTCTTTTGTCCAGCCATTATGATCAAACGCCCACTCACCATTTGAGGCGTAGACATGATTACCCGTAAAACCATCGACTGGCTTCATGTGGACCATTTTAAAGTTTTCGTGACGATGAAGCTGAACAAATAATTCAGCAAGTATGTGGCAAGCACCCGAAGCAAAAAAGGACTGGTCATCACGCGCCCATGACTTGAAGATATTTCGTTTCTCTTCATCCGTACGGTCAAACATGTAACTTGGTTTATACACGCGTTCATTATAGCAAAAATATACACCCTGCCATTAGAATGCATATTCGAATTTGGTTCGCATCTATTTTGGATTGAGTTAGTGGTCGCGTATCAGGAAGATTCCATACGTATTCCAGTCGACAAAATCCGCAACATTGCGTAAGTGTACTTAAATCTTGCAAGCAAAGTAAACGCGATCAACTGACTCGCTTGGCTCCGTATCGTTAGGTGTGAATAACTCCACGAAGCTGAAACGAACAGCAAGTGAGTCTTTAATTCTTTCTAGCGGGAATGCAGTCTCTGGAATAATATTTCTAGTAACCTTACCCGTGTCATCGTTTTGTGGCTCGTAGATGTCAAGGTGCCAGTGATAGATACCTTCCTTTCCCTTAACGATCTTAGCTACTTGGTAACCATTTCTTAATTCTAGTTTTGACTCCGGGAGACCAGAGAACCTCTCTAATTTCGAAATGGTATTTACATCCATAATAAAAACCCCGTCCTCATTAAGATGTAGCTTGGCTCGATCAAAGAGCGATTCCCATTGCTCAAATAGAAGTAGGTGGTTTACGGAGTCAAAAACGCAAATAATAACGTCAAACTTTTCTGCAAGAGTAAATGAAGTCATATCTTCAATGTGAAAAACTACGTTAGGTAGCTTTGCCTGAGCGATCATGACCATATTAGGCGAAAGATCTAGGCCAGTTACGTTGTACTCATCTTTAAACTGAGCGAGTATATTACCTGTTCCGCAAGCTAGCTCAAGGAAACTTACAGCATTTGGGCTGAGTCGTTTTATCACACTTCTCAGCAGGTTAACCTTAGAGTCAATATCGGTCGTAGTGCCTTTGTCATAGAATTGTGCGTAGTCATTGTAATGATCGACCATACAGCCATCATAGCAAATAAAAAGACTTCAGAACAATGAAGTCTTTTTGATAAGTACTTTGGCTGGGATGGAGGGATTCGAACCCCCGAATGCTGGTACCAAAAACCAGTGCCTTACCACTTGGCCACATCCCATTAGGTACTCATGAATTGTACACTAACTGGGGTTAACGCTCAAGAGGGGGGAAACTATTTCGATTTTTTAGCTGATTTTTTTGTTGAATTCTTAGGGAGTGCAAACTGTCCGTGAATTTCAAATAAGAAGTAGCCGATGATCGCGAGGAAGATACCGCCAAATAGGAGGCTAATAATCGCAGCAGCTACGTTCAATGTTAAGACTGCAGATACGATTAACGAGACTGCTTCAAGCAAGAACACCATAAACAACAATACCCAGCCTTTTTTCTTCATTTCTTTCAATGGAGTAATGGCCATCGCCAGTAGTGTAACCGCTGCAGCCATGAAGATAATGGAAACAATTGTCGTCATAATTGCCCATCCACTGACTGCTTGTGACACATAATAGGTTGCGACGTACGTCCCTACAATCGAAAGCAAACTCACCAACCCTGTTATAGCAACCAGAAGTGAAATTCCTGTTAAAATTGCCCCAATTAGTGCGAGCCACCAAACATTTGTTGCGAGCCATTTTTTGCCATCTACTGGCAAATGTGGCACATTTTTAAGCCATCCTGCGATCATTTTTTCAATCTTGTGTAAAAATTTCATAGTGTACTCCCTGTTTTTCTGTCTCTATCATAGCGCTGTTCTCTGTTTTCAACAACTATTTGCGTCGTTTACCAGGCCATAACCCCCAACTTATCCAGCCGGCAAGCACGACAAATGCTAACGCGACGAACACCGCCCATAGTCCGGGCATTGTATTAACAACTGTTCCTAAAAAGCCCACCGTCTCTGGTGTAGGGTCGGCAAATAATACCCATACTGATAATTTCACCCAAATTGAAGCCACCATCCAACCCGAAACCATACTCACCCATCGAAATGCTTTGCTCAGTGGCATACGAAGTAAGAACGGCAGCGCAAACACTTCACTCACAACCAGGACAGCCGCGACGATATATGGGACGGTTTCACCAAACGGCATACCAAATGAAACAAATAGTTCAATCAGTGCTTCGAACGTAAATAGTTGTGCAACCACCATGACAGTAATAATTCCGGCATACAATGTCGCAATTCGATTGACATCTTTTGTGCGTGGCTTTGGCGAAGGAGTGGCAACAGCGAATGTTCTCATGCTTAAAGTATAGCGCTCAGCGCTCTGTTATGGCAAATTGTTGTTATTTTTAACAATATGCTTGCGCTTTTTCATCTGTTCCCGTAAAGTAACAAACAGCGAAGTTACAAAAACAAACATAACTCCAAAAACAAAAAAAATATGTCGTAACCATCGCTCTACGAAATCCACCACAACAAAAAGATGCATCCGCTCAGGCGGGTGTTTCTTTTTTCTCTTCTATTCAGCTTTTAACGAATTCTCGTCGCGCCACTTGGCAATCGCTGCATGATTGCCGCTCAGGAGTATCTCAGGGACGCTCAGACCGTTGAATTCGGCTGGTTTTGTATATTGAGGGAACTCAAGTGTTTCACCGTCTGAGAAGCTCTCTATCTCGGCACTTTGCTCACCACCAAGTACACCAGGAAGCAGCCGAACAATACTATCAATGATTGTCATTGCTGGCAGTTCGCCGCCTGTTAGGATGTAATCGCCAACACTCACCTGCTCGTCAACTAAGCTCACAATGCGCTCATCGTAGCCTTCGTAGCGTCCACAAATAAATATATACCCTGTATCGGCATCGGCCCACTGCTGTGCTGCCGCTTGCTTCCAGCGCTGCCCACGAGGTGTCATTAAGATAACCTTCGCCGAAGGATCATTCTTTTTGGCGTGCTCAACCGCACCGAACAACGGCTCGGGTTTCAGCAACATGCCATCGCCGCCACCATACGGCGTATCATCCACTTGTTGTCGTGGCCCAACTCCATAATCGCGTAATTGTATGACAGTAAAGCTCACTGCGCCTTCTTTTTGCGCCTTCCATAGCATCGACGTATTCAAAACGCCGTCGAACATTTCAGGAAATAAGGTGATAACTTGGATTTTTTTCATCTCTGACTAGTGTACGGTATATTGACTTTTTTGTAAATATGTGCTATCGTTTAATCATTACTGGTACATCTAATAACGTTGTTTTCACCCCACAATCTGAAAGGATGCCTTGAGAAAGTATATCGAGGCAGCAGCCTCCGTAGTATGTGTCATCGTATGCGTCGTTACCATCGGTCTGTTTATCGGGTCCGTGTTTGACCTCGTCGACAGCATAAAAGACGGAACATTCATCCCCGGACGTAGAGAAGAAGTGCAGCAAATTTTCTTCGTCGGATTCGGAGCAATACTCATTGGAGTCATCATCGCCCTGTCGGTGATGTTCATCAGGCAGAACCTCAAGAAAGGATCACGATGAGCAGAATCGAGCTCGATGAGAGTACCCTGACGGTGATCGCAATCGCGGCCGCCTTCACTGGCGGAGAGATTCGCCCCACTGAAGATAAGGAGGAGGAATAACGAGCCCGAGAACCTCGCAACGTGAGTTGCTTGAGGTAAAATCTCGGGCAACTCACTGAGTGATCAATACGATTGATCTTTCAGAAGGAAACAAAAAGACGTCCCATTTCTGGGGCGTCTTTTATACACATAAGCTCTCAACAAATGTGGTGATTTGTCACTCGCATGAGCTAATCTCGCAGTTCAAAAAGTTGTGTTGAACTTGTGGTTATTATATATCAAGGTCGTCGAGTTCCGCAAGCTCCGCGCGGGTCTTTTTTGAGTAGTCAGACTCTTTGTCCACAGGTTCATCTGTAGAAGTATCCACAGGCGCTTCCGGCTCATCTGATAGATTATCCGACGGTTTGTCGTCAGAAGAGATCGTTGGACCACTTTCGCCATCATTATTCACAATCTTAAGATTGTATCGAGCGTCATTTTTTGTCCCGAGTGCACGAAGCAATGTACGGAGGCTCTGCGCGGTAATACCACGCTTACCGATTACCCGGCCAAGATCCTCTGGATTGACCGTCAATGTCAATAATACACCCTTTTCGTCAATGATTCGGTCGACAACCACATCGTCTGGGTTTCCAACGACTGATTTTACGATATATTCTATGAACTGTTGGTCAATGGTCGACATATTTCCCCCTTAATGTCTTACGGACTATCCTGGTGATATCGTGATTTAATTGTAGCATGAAACTGGTTATGTTCGTCTACTATTGACTTTTTAATAAAAATATGCTATTATGCACTCATCGTTGCCGTAGATCGTCTATGGCCGAAGTACCGAGGAGTAATCGTGGATAACGATTTGACAGTTGAGTTCGTCAACCTGGCAAAAGGTCAGGGTTGGGACCAAGAAACCTTCGAAGCCGCAGAGGATTACTTGCAAGGCCTCGTCCAGGGCCTCGAAGACCCAAACCCTCAAGGGCTAACAGGGCGGATAATTTCTCAACTCCAAGAGTTGGCGAACCGATTCGCCTTTGCCAACTAGCCCGGTACGCCCCCGTCTTCGGACGGGGGCTTCCAACTTCTAGCAATAAAAAACCTCCGCTCGGCGGAGGTTTTATTATATATCGCAGTGCTTACGCAGCTACTTCTTCGGCCGGAGTCTCAGCAGCTGGTTCTTCAGCAGGAGCTTCTTCTACCACTTCTTCTTTTGGTT
>Ga0136601_1000829_pt1 | contig 11586 bp, 11 predicted proteins | sample AntRauMFilla2699_FD_181020 | JGI IMG/M metagenome (GOLD analysis project Ga0136601, IMG submission 181020) | Saline lake microbial communities from Rauer Islands, Antarctica - Metagenome Filla 2 #699 | ecosystem: Environmental > Aquatic > Non-marine Saline and Alkaline > Saline | place... | reverse complement strand
GTTACCTCTATCTCAAAGACAGCAGTACCAGTAGTTGTAGTACCAACCTCTGTTGTTGAAACTGACTTGCTTTCAAGAACAGTTACGAGTGCTAGAGAAGCAACAGGAATGTCTTCTGTATCAAGGTTTGTTGTCCATGAAACATCAACAAAATCTTCGTCCTCAGCAAACATGTCTTCAAGAACAACCTCGATGGTGTTCTGAGTTGCTACTGGGTGGAAGTCTGCTTCAACTGTGAACTCTACCATGTCATCCTCATCAATGACGTAATCAAAGCCGTCAAATTCAACGACTCCGGGTCCGTCTGTTGTTGTAGTGTCAAGCAGGTCTCCGTCAGCGTAGAGTCGTAGGCGTCGAACAAGGTCGTCCGCGTCACCTGCGTTCACATTAAGCTGAAGGTTTGCTCCTGTAACAGTAACATCTGAGTCACCGTCAGCTTCTACCTCAAAGATAGCAAGAACCTGATCGTCAGTATCCTCATCTACCTCAGTAACAATGAGACTATCGGCATCTGGAGTATCAGTAGCAAGAGCTACGTCAAGTGAACCGCCTCCAAATGTGTCGTCAAAAGTTACAGCGACTGGATCAAGTGCTGTATCTGGACCGTACTGAATAATACCAGCTGCGTCCACAGCGCGAATTCCGTCTACTGGAACTTCTACATTAACAGTGTCAGCGTCTCGGTTTCCTCCCATTGAAGCAAATACCTCAACCTGAACAGCGAAGTCCATAGTCTCTCCTTCCTCAATTACGACATCAAGTCCGGTGAAACGTGCTCGCCAATCTGTTCCAACTTCTGAGAAATCACCAGAGCCATCAAGCGCTGCAATTTCTTCTCCGTCTGCCCAGAGGCGAACTTCGGCAAAGTACAACCATGGTCGTAGGTCAAACATAACATCTACGCGGTTGACTTCTACGTCAGCGTCTTCAGCTTCTACTGAGAACTCGTAAACGATTTCTTCGTCTCCAAGATCAATGTCTACTGCTCCTGCTGAAAGGTCTTCAACTGTGATGAATCCTTCACCACCTGAAAGGTCTCCATCAGTGTCTCCATCAGTGTCACCGTCTCCACTATCGCCTTCTTCATCAACAACAGCAATCTCTCCGTTCATGTGAGCGCGTGTTGAAGCTCCAAAGTATCCTGTTCCACTTGCAAGGCCGAGTGGAGTAAGGATAGATGCTCGGTTTAGTTCCTGGTATCGAGTTACTGCGTTAGCAGTAAGTGATCCGTAGTAACTAGTCTCCGTTCCTGGAGCACCGACACCTGTTGTTGCAACTTGCGTTGCTGCGTTCGTGTTCAAGTACTGCTGAAGCCTCAATACGTCTGTTCCTGTTGAACCCATTGAAAGGTCATTAAGAAAAACGTAATCGAAATCTCCAGATACTGTTCCTCCTCCGAGCTGAGCTTGAAGTGCTTCAATCTGAGCTGTGAGTTGCGTTATAAGCGCAAGTAGTTCTTCTTCTGTCTGAGCTTGTGCTGGTGCATACGTTGCGCCAAATACAAGACTCATAACAAGAGTAAGAGCTGCGAGGAATCCAACTACTTTTCCAGTAGTTGTATTTCGCATTTCTGAAATACTCATAATTATGGTTATTTACTAATTAGTATGTCCGGCACGCCTTGCTATTAAAGGTGGCGTGTCTGACATTGTTGCGGCATATACGATTACTCACATATGCCGCATCTCTTCTAATAATTTTTCTGTTAATTGTTTGTGTTCTCTAAAGAGTTACACGCTCTCGCTGTGCACACGAAAGCGTGTCGCTAGAGAGAGAACGGTCACTATCTCTTCATCCCGTGAGAACCCTGTGCAGGGGTTCTCGAGATAACGAGTTAGATGCACGTCGTCATTCCGTCATTCAGTCATTCAGTCAAAAAGGATATTCAGTTATCAACGTTCGTTCCGTATCATTCAATGTCCTTTGCTTTCTCTCTCACTCACTTTTGCCTGGTTCATTGAACGGTGCTCTGTCTAAATAAAACCTGTTACGCATATCTATCAGGTTTGCTTTAAATAGTAACACCAGCGTTCATTGAATACAAACAAGTTCGATATGAAATCTGTGGAAAACAAAAGATCTGCGAACCTAAGGACAATTATAGTACAACGGTTGGACTGCGCAAATTACTCTGTGGATAACATTGTATTTTTATCCTGACATGGAGCGATTTCTCTCGGACACTCGCATACGAAAAGGAGAGAAACTCTTTTCTAAAGATGCGCACTCCAAACCTGCATAACCTTCCTCGGGCCTACCTCAAGAGACGATGGATGTATACCTATTCTTACCAGCTTCTTTTACGATTCTTTTTTCTTTTTCAAAAGCTCTCAAGGACACGCCTTGCTTTTCTTAAGGGACAAAAAATGTCCTTTAATATATATAATGTCCTTTATAAAAAGTCGTAACGGACATTCTATGCAAAGCGGTATTTGCTCCATCTGCGTGACCCCACTCGTTCAAGGACACCCTCTTTCACAAGCGAAACGAGCTCGCGTTGAAGGGTCTTCTCACTGAAGTCCTGAATCTCTCGTGCGGCGTCCTTCACGGTAATCTCTTTACGATTCTTTACGAGCTGAAGGATGATATCTCGACGGTTTGTCCTTGAGTCCTCTGAGGGAGCTGCGCTCTTTCGAGGTACTGTTGTCTTTTTGTTGTCCTTTATGTCCTTTACAGGTTTTGAATGTCTTTTATAAGTCTCAAGAAGTGCACGACCTTCGTCGTGGGGAGTTCGTCTGTCTCTTTCTTCTCTTGTTTCTTTAGGAGCTGATTCATCTGTGGGCCGCGGTGCTGTTCTCTCCTTATCAAAGGTAGCTCCATAGAGATACCGCTCGAGCGATTCAGTCTCGCTCCTCTTTCGTTCAACCGCAAAGAAATCCTTAGGAAACAAGAGTGGTGAATGGTTTCCGTCGCTCTCTCCTTCTTCAAGAAGGGCCCGAAGTAATCCTTCGTACTCATTCCTAAGAATTGCAAAATTCATCTCTGAGATCAGTCCCGCGGTGTGCGCAACACCGAGAGAAGCGAGCGACATTTCGAGCGAACGTTTTAGTAAAGAGAAATCGACAGAAGCAGTACTACCGGTTGAATCGGTTAGGCGTGAGAAGTATTCGAGGAGAGCGATGTTCTCATTGCGAAGCTTCCAGCGGAGTGGTTCGTTCTCAGAAAAGAAATTTGTGATGAGATAGATCGCCCGTGTCAGTCGTTCTGTCTTTTTGACTGCGTAGATAAAAAAGCCTTTATTAAGAGTGTATGACTGTATTTCTTTGGTGACCTTTTCATTCATGTCCTTTAGATTAGATGGTGTCTTTTATAGAAAAATGTCTTTGAAAAAATATGTCCTTTTGTCCTTGAGAGAGCTTGCGTTCATAAAAGACATATTACACCGATTAAGGACAAAAGTAAATATGGGGCACACACTCTTCAGACTAAGAGAAACGAGGCGTGGTTGTTTGTTTGGACGACTCCTCCGCGGTACAATAAGAAGGAATTACTAGTAATACAAAGAGGGATTGTAATGGCTCGAAAGAAACGTTCAAAGCAACTTGGAGGACTAAAAGAAATGGCACGCAAAAAGAAAAAGAAAAAGAAAGAAGAGGAGGAAACAGAAACACTGGGTATATGGAGACTTGAGGAACACGTAACTCAGGCAATACTTGCGATGCTCTTTTTTATTCTTGCGGCGTTCTTTTCGCTCGCGGGATTTGGTCTTGCGGGCGTTGCGGGCGGATACACCTTCCGTGCTCTTTCAATGCTCTTTGGGTTTGGATATTTTCTCCTTCCGCTCTCGATGCTTTTTCTTTCAATTGCGTTCTGGAGAAAGATAGAAGTTAACTTTGCCATTTCAAAGACGCTCGGCATCACACTCTTCTTTATCTCGGGACTCGGCATCATCAACATCGCAACGGGTGAGCAGGGTGGACTTATTGGAAATATTATCTCCTCCCCCCTTCTCTCGTCGTTCGATTTCTATATCACCTACCTCCTCCTCACTGGGGTTATGGTGGTCTCCTTTGTGATGCTCTTTGATATTAAACTGTCGAACCTTACGTTCGACTCATTCAGGATGACGCGAGAAGAGGATGAAGAAGAGGATGAAGACGATGTCCCTCTCGTTCATCCTGCGGCAGGAATGAGTGCAGAAAAGGCAATCATCGAGGAGCGAGCTCGAGAAGCACAAGAACGCTACGAAGCGGAAAAACGAAACAAAAGTGGCATCCTCGGTATGGGTCGCAAGAATGATAGGGAGATGGACATGGACGGCAAGCTCATGGGTGATGCGTCACGGCTCGGAACCCCATTCACACCTCCACCACTCACGCTTCTTGAGAAGGATACCGGTAAACCATCGGTTGGCGACGTCAAAGCAAACGCAAATCTTATCAAACGTACGCTTCGGAACTTCGGTATTGATGTTGAAATGGATGAAATATCGGTGGGACCAACTGTTACAAGATATGCGCTGAAACCTGCAGAAGGCGTCAAACTCTCTCGCATCGAAGGTCTACAAAAAGAAATACAAGCATCGCTCTCCGCGCGAACCATCAGGGTCGAGGCACCAATTCCTGGTAGGTCACTCGTCGGAATAGAAATCCCGAACATTACGAAATCAACCGTCGGACTTGCCACCCTTCTTTCCTCCCCTCTCTTTACTCAGAGTGACAAGGCGCTCCTTGTTACGCTCGGCAAAAACATTGGCGGCCAGGCAGAGTTTGCGGATCTTGCAAAGATGCCACACCTCCTCGTTGCTGGTGCAACTGGTGCTGGTAAGTCGGTCACCGTTCACATGCTCATCGCCTCCCTTCTCTACCGCAACCCACCTGAGTCTCTTAAGTTTATCCTTGTTGATCCGAAACGAGTTGAACTGACACTCTACAACGATATTCCCCACCTCTTAACGCCCGTTATTAAGAACGCAAAGAAAGCAATCCTTGCCCTCAAATGGGCGGCTAAAGAGATGGAACGACGTTATGACGTACTTGAATCAAGTAAGGCGCAGAATATTGAGTCCTACCACAAAAACGTTCTTGCTCCTGCAATTAAGAAAATGAAGAAGCGAGGGAAAACAGAGGAAGAGAGCGGTGTCGAAGACGAGCTCCCGGAATCGATGCCCTATATCGTTATCATCATCGACGAGCTTGCAGATATTATGAGCGCCTATCCGAAGGAGCTCGAGGCGGCTATTGTGAGGCTTGCGCAAATGAGTCGTGCAGTTGGTATCCACCTCATTCTTTCAACGCAACGACCAGATGTTCGGGTTATTACCGGACTCATTAAGGCAAACATCCCGTCACGTATCGCCCTTCAGGTAGCAAGCCAGATAGACTCACGAACGATTATAGACAAAGCTGGCGCTGAGAAGCTCCTCGGTAAAGGAGATATGCTCTATCAAGGAGGTGAAATGGGTAAACCATCTCGCATACAGTCTGGGTTTGTAACCGAAGAAGAACTCAAAAAACTCACCAGCTGGCTGATTAAGCACTATGCGGAGAAACTACAAGATACGATTGATTTTGACTCCGAATCACGAGAAAACAATACCGACAACATCTTTAGCTCAGTCATGGAGAGTGATTCAGATGATGACGATAAATACGGGGAGGCACGAGAAACCGTGCTACAGGCAGGTAAAGCCTCGACCTCATTCCTTCAAAGAAAGCTCGGCGTTGGGTACTCTCGCGCGGCAAAACTCGTTGATATGCTCGAAGAGCGAGGGGTTATTGGACCACAGAACGGAACAAAGCCTCGAGAAGTAATCGCGAGTGCAACAACCCAGGGAGAAAATGAGAACGATAATAGCCCAAAAGACCTTTACGAACCGAAAGATAATCAAGGCGGTCTTAATAACGAGCGATTCTAGTATGGCACCACGAGAATCAACTTATAATCTACAAAGCCTCTTAAAGTTCCTTTTTTACGGCATCATAACGATTGCTGTTGTGTACTATGCTTCGTTCCAGTCTCGAGAGCTTCTCGCGGGGCCACATGCTTCCTTTGAAAGTCCTGAAAGCGGAACGATAGTGGATGAGTCCCTTGTCACGATAACAGGAAGCGCTGAGCGCATATCCTTTATCAGGCTCAATGGCCGACAAATCTTCGTGGATGAAAAAGGGATGTTTGAGGAAAAATTGCCCTTACTTCCTGGACATAATATAATGGAGCTACGCGCTACGGACCGATTCGGCAGAATTACTACAGAAGAACTCTACTTGACCTATAAGGAGGAGTAACATAAGACTATATGGCAAAATCTAAAAAAGCAGAGAAAGAAACAGGATCATCAATTGAAGATACGTTGAACCTCATTAAAACGAAGTTCGGGGAGGAATCTATCATGAAGCTCGGTGACCGTCCCAACGTAAATGTTGACGCAATCCCAACGGGTTCTATTGGACTCGATATGGCACTCGGAATCGGAGGACTCCCTCAAGGACGTATCGTTGAAATATACGGCCCTGAATCAAGCGGTAAAACTACACTCGCTCTTCACGTTGTTGCAGAGGCGCAAAAGAAAGGGGGCGTCTGTGCGTTCATAGACGCAGAACATGCGCTCGATCCTGAGTACTCAAAGAAGCTCGGTGTAAACACCAAAGATCTTCTCATTTCACAACCCAACTCCGGTGAACAAGCTCTCGAGATTGTTGAATCACTCGTTCGCTCTGGTAAAATTTCGGTTGTTGTCATAGACTCTGTTGCAGCACTCACACCACGAGACGAAATAGAGGGTGAAATGGGAGCAGCACAGGTTGGCAAGCAGGCGCGCCTCATGAGTCAGGCTCTGCGGAAACTCACCGCTATTACCGCCCAATCTCATACGATAGTTATCTTTATTAACCAGATTCGTATGAAGATTGGCGTTATGTTCGGCTCTCCCGAGACAACCCCTGGCGGAAAGGCGCTGAAGTTCTACACCTCAGTGCGTCTTGATATTCGCCGCATCGCCCAGATTAAGAAAGGTGACGAGGTTATTGGTGCGCGAACACGGGTAAAGGTGGTAAAAAACAAAGTTGCGGCACCTTTTAAACAAACAGAGTTTGACCTCATCTACTACGAAGGAATCTCAAAGGAAGGTGAAATCCTTACGATTGGTGAAATACATGATGTTATTCAAAAGTCAGGATCGTCATATTCATACGGAGAAGAAAAGCTCGGACGTGGCTATGATGCAGCGCGTGTTTTCCTAAAAGAAAATCCGAAGATTAGGGAAAAGATTGTGAAGGAACTGAAAAAGAAACTTCGGGAGCACTTTTTCGAAAAATAAAAGCGCGTTTCTTTATCAGTGCAATTTAATAGTCAACGAAACTTACTTTTTTTATGTTAGCCTATAACGAAGTGCGTGAACGAGCGTATATTGTGTATGAAGATGAACCCTATGAGGTTCTCTCGAGTCACGTATTCCGTAAACAACAGCGGAAGCCCGTCAATCAGGTTAAACTGCGCAATCTTATCTCAGGCAGACAAACCGAAGCGACGTTCCATCAGGCAGACAAGGTGGAAGAGGCCACTATTGATACCAAAGAAATAAAGTACCTCTATACCAATAGAGGTGAGAGCTGGTTCTGTGAGCCAGGCGACGCAAGTAAGCGGTTCCCTCTTCCTGAGGAACAGGTGGCGGAGGAAATACAATTTATTCGTCCAGACGATACTGTGACCGCGCTCGTGTATGAGGAACAAATCGTGGGTACTAAGGTTCCCTTGAAAGTAGAACTCGCGGTTAAAGAAGCCCCTCCAAATATCAGAGGAAACACATCAACAGGAGGAAGCAAACCCGTCACCATGGAAACTGGGTATGTAGTAAACGTCCCTCTTTTTATTAATGTCGGCGACATCTTGCGCATCAATACACAAACAGGTGAATACACCGAGCGAGTTGAGAAAGCGTAATATATACCAATCAAAGTTTCACTATAAAAAGTACTCGACGAATATCGTCGAGTACTGTTGTTTCAAAACTCAGAGTATGGAGAAGGGTTGATGACGCTGAGATCCCAAAAGTTTATTCCAGGTTCGAGATAAGCGAGGTTAACTATTCTCTTCATCTGAAACTCAGCCGAATCCAGGTACGGCAACTGTGCGCGTGTACCTGCCTCTGGCATTCCATGAGCCATCGCTCGTTCATTTTCCAGATGCTGAAAGTGCGCAAAGTTTGGTTCATCAATATGGAAACACCGAATCTTTCCCTCATCAATCAATTCTTGCAGAGCAAACTCGAGGTCAATCTGATCTTCGCAGCCCGCTATTCGGCCCACTTGCCGAATCGTCATCGGAATCGGAAAACCGGTCTCATGATCACGACGCGTAGCGAGGAACACGCTGACCTCATTTTTGAGGCGCTCTGCCTTTCTGTGGGCACGAGTTTCTTCCACAAATTCGTGCCACCGCCACTTAATCTGATTCCCTATTCCGAAGAACGCTTCATACGCCTTTTCTCTTAGTGCGAGGAGTAAATTCTTCGGCATCACGATAAACCACCCCTTGAATCCAACTTGCGCACGGAACGCGATGAATGTGATTCGAGAACGAGGGCTTATTCCTTCTCGTGTTTAAAGAACACAATAGTAGCTTAAAGCTTTTTTCTACTCTCCTTCCCTACTTGGATTTATATCATACTTGCTATCATTTGGATACAAAAAGACTGGATGTGTGCAAAGTGGCATGAACGAAGTGTGAAACAAAAAAAGCCACAGAGTGTGGCTTTTTTTGTTAACGCTTACGCTCGAGAATTATTGAGCGACAAACGGTAGAAGTGCCATAAAACGAGCACGCTTAATTGCCTGAGAAATAAGGCGTTGATTTCGTGCTGTGATATGAGTCTTGCGCTTCGGCTGAATGCGCGCATGGGTGTCAATGAATTGTTCGAGTACGTCAATATCTTTGTAATCAACATACTTCACTCGAGTTGTTGTGAAATACTGACGCTCTTTAGCTCGTCGTTCTTTTAGATCTCTTGATTCTTGTGTCTCGTATCTACTATCCATGGTAATTAGTTGTTAGTTTCTATTCTTAAAGAGTTTTTAGCTGTAGTGTGTTTTACTGTAATTTTTTGAGGAAAAAATTTGAGGACATAATGAGAGAGTGCGTGTCCTGAGTCTCGTTTTGAGGACAGTTCAAGGCAACAAAGAAAATATGACTGAGCTGTATTTACTATACAACGAGCGAATATTTTCTGAAGTCAACGATGAAATGTTCCAAAAAGAGACTTAGAACTAGAAAGGTATGTCGTCAGGATTAATATCTTCCTCTGGATATTCAATCGTGTCGAGTTCTTCTTGAGGCTCTTTTTGTCCTCCTGAATCAGCGGTACCTGCGCTTCCTTGTCCTCCGCCACTACTTCGTGAACCAAACTGAACTCGGTCAGCGACAACCTCTGTTCGATATTTCTTCTGACCATCGCTTGCTTCCCAACTTCGTGTCTGCATACGTCCTTCTACGAGCGCCTGGCTTCCCTTTTTCAAATACTGAGCACTTGTCTCTGCTTGGCGTCCAAAGACAACGATATTATGAAAATCGGCAGACTCCTGCTTCACTCCATCCTTCATCCAGACGCGGTTCGTCGCTAGACTGAATGACGTAACTTTTACTCCAGACGGAAGAGACTTGAGTTCTGGATCACGAGTAAGATTTCCAATGAGCAGTGCTTTGTTGAGGTACATATGTGTTGTGGTTATTCAATAACAAGTTCGTCAATAGCATCATCAAGCGAAGGATCTTTATCCGTGGCCTCTGATTCGGCATCTACTTCGTTCTCCTCTTCAATGCGTGTCTCCTTTTTAATGATGGTGTCTTCGCGTAATGTTTTAACGATAATAAAGCGAAGAACATCCTCCAGACCGTGTACCGCTTCGTCAATATCTTCTATTGCATCGGACGATGCTTCAAACTTAACCCAGCCAAAGTATGCTGAATCAAAACTTTCTTTACTCCCTCGCACTTTCTTAGAAATCGTGTACGCGAGTTCTATCAGGTTTGGAAACTCCTCCGCAATGACTCTCGCGTCCGCCTTGTCTAAAATAGACTTGATCGCTCGCACGTGAGACGCAACCTCGTCTTCTGAAACGAGGGGAATGAGATGAAACCCTATCTCGTAAACGACTCCTTCTGTGTTTGTATCATTATTCATACGAAGTCACTCTATCACGCAAAATATCTCAAAACAAGGCCTTTTCAGTGCGCCACGGTTCTTGTGGCGCACAGGAAATATATAGCCCCTTAGGAAAGAGGAGCGTCTTTCTTCAGGTTAAAGTCACGGACTGCATTTGAAACAAGCGCTCTCCGGACAGCTTCCTTTTCTTCTCCGCGTATACGAGCAATCTGTTCGTATACGCTTATAACATAGGTTGGCTCATTACGTTTCCCTCGGTGCGGAACGGGTGCAACAAACGGCGCGTCGGTTTCGCCGTGGATCTTCTCAAGTGGTGCGAATTTTACAATTTCATCATAATCCTGAGTAAAGGTAATCACTCCGGTAAAAGAGATTGTGAAGTCGATGTCGAGATAGCGCTTCGCATAATCGACCGATTGTGTAAAAAAATGGACATTACCACGAAGCTTGTCGCCATACTCACGCTTCTTGCTCTCAAGGAATGAGGCGGTGTCCTCCTCGGCATCCCGAGTATGAATCATGGCCGGTAAATTGTGCTCTACAGCGAAAGCTATTTGAGCTTCAAAGTTTTTCTCCTGTAAACGTTTTGATTCTTCGAGATTATCGCCGAGGTGCGAATAATCAAAACCACACTCACCAATCGAAACGACTTTTTCTGATCTTACTAATTCCTCAAACACTTCCCGTTTATTTTCAAATAACTCGCTTGAATCGCCCGGATGTATACCGATTGAAGTAAAGACATTGTCATTGTTCTTGGATAACTCTACTTCTTCCACGCTAGTAGAAGAATCTATCCCTATAGAGATGGTAGCTACGCCCTCTTCATTCATTCGGGATAATAATTCTTCGCGATCCTCGTCATAACTATCAAAATGCAAGTGAGAGTGAATATCTATGTACTTTATTGGGCTTTCTGTGTTGTCCATTGATCTTGTTATTAAAATTATTGTTTAGCTTTTATGAGGTTCCAGTGAAAGTGCTCGGGGATTGATTGGTGCGACGGTAGATTTTCGATAATGAAACTGTATCGCGAAGAAATATCGGACTTTATTTGTTTCAATTCTTCAAATTCTTCATAGTTCATTCTCGAAAAGCTTGAAAAAACACGCTTCGGCACCAAAAGATCGTGTTCTTTCGATATAAGATCATAAGGAAATTTTGCCGGCATAATTGCCCAGTGTTCAAAAACTTCTGTAGCTTCTTTCTCCCAGTTCAAAATTATTTTCTCCTTGTTTGCGCCTTTATCGTCTATATAACTACTGTACTTTTCTTGCAATTCAGGCGATCTAAAATTTGCCATAATACAGACATCCTATCACATCACTTATCTCCTTTTCGACGAAAATACTTCTTTCCGGCCAGTTTTTCCGGCAAAAAGCTTTTTGGTTCGTCCTTTTTGTCGGGATACATTTCATAACCCTCGCCGTATCCTTCTTTTTTCATAAGCTTCGTAGGTGCATTGCGGATATGGAGTGGTACCGGTA
>Ga0136601_1000827_pt1 | contig 11615 bp, 12 predicted proteins | sample AntRauMFilla2699_FD_181020 | JGI IMG/M metagenome (GOLD analysis project Ga0136601, IMG submission 181020) | Saline lake microbial communities from Rauer Islands, Antarctica - Metagenome Filla 2 #699 | ecosystem: Environmental > Aquatic > Non-marine Saline and Alkaline > Saline | place... | reverse complement strand
ATAAGCAACAACAGTACTGACAAGTATTGGGACTATAATATTCCAAATAATTTTATCTAAAGTATTATTATCCCTTCTATCAATCAATATCTTTAATTCATGATTCAGAGCTATTTTTTCGAATTCTCTCTCCTCTATTGAGAATTCTTCTTCCATGGCTTTTGAGTTTATAAAAAAATATAATTCACTATCAATTTCAGATATTCTTTTTAATATGTTCTCAATATTTCTTTTTCCTTCTATGCCTTTGGACATTAATTTTACAAGATTTAAAACAACCCTTCTCGAGCACCTACACCTCGCCCGACTTGGTGACCCCACAGAGAATCGAACTCTGATTTCAGCCTTGAAAAGGCTGCGTCCTAACCGTTAGACGATGGGGCCAAGTGAGAATATATTATCATATATTCTTCAATCTGCAATACTCCTAATTATTTGGTCTTTAGGTACACATATATGTCTTCTAGAGCCTTCACAGCGTCTCCTGCTGCGATATTATTCTGATGATATACAATGTTAGTACAATCTCCAGCAGCCCATATTCCAGGCTCTGAGGCCTTCTGAGTCCAAGGATCAATTTCTACTCTATTATATTCATCTAGCTTAACAACATCAGATACAAACTCTGTAGTTGGTATAGATCCAATCTCTACAAAGATACCTTCCGTAGCTAAATCTATATCTTCACCAGCCTCGTTTGTATATACAAGTCCTGTAACAAACTTATCACCTTTAACTTCTTTAATTGATGCGTTCTTTATCGCAGTCATTTTTGGATCTTTAAGTACAGCCTCTACAGTAACGGGGTCAGCTTTAAATTCTGAAGAACGGTGTAGTAGGGTAACAGACTTTGCATATGCTAGTAACTGAGCAGCTGATTCAAATCCAGCATTTCCTCCGCCAATCACAACAAGGTCTTTTCCAGAAAATAATGGTCCATCACAAGTGGCACAATATGTAACTCCTTTATGCTCAAATTCATCAGCTCCGGGAACAGGAAGTTTTCTTCTGTGACTTCCTGTTGCAACAAGAACTGTTTTTGCTTGATATGTTTCCTTATCAGTCTTCACTTCAAATCCTCCATCAATTTTAGATACTTTCTCTATCCATTCTCCAGTTTGAATGTCTACAATGTCCGCCGCATATGCACGTAAGTGATTCTCAAGTTTTTTAGCAAGTTCTGGTCCTGATACTTGTATGTCTCCAATCCAGTTTTCAATACCATCAGAAACTACAGACTGACTATTAAAGTCTTTAGTGATGAAAATTGTTTTCAGTTGTTTTCTTGAGGCATATACTCCAGCCGCTACTCCTGCTGGTCCTCCTCCTAATATTGCTACGTCGTACATATTATTATTGTGAATTAAGGATAATGTTTAAGTAGTATATCAATAAAGAGCAAAAGAAAAAACCGTAGACATGTCCACGGTTTTGTCCTTATTTATTTCAACTGTGTTCTGGCTGTATTTATATATCTCCCGTTTACAAAAGTATATTCATCAGCATACCAACTTTCTCCGCTTCTGTATGTTGATGTAATTTTTCTTTCTTCTGCAGTGAAGATAAAGTTTGAAACGTAGGGAAGTGATTCAAGTTCTTCAAACTCTTTGGTTTCAGGATTTACAATGAAGTAGTCATAAAACATATTAACTCCTCCATATCCAATACCATCAAGGACTCCAACATCATTTGTTCCATCAAAGTTTACATCGTTTGTAATGATAAACTTTTGAAGGTTTAAAACCTCACTAGAAACACTAGTATTATTTGCTGATAGAATCTCCCCAAACTCCTCAGAGATTGATAGAGTGTCATACGTAAGACCATCAAAGTTTTGTAGATAAACAGTATTCTCAATCACTTCAAGTTGCATTTGTGGTGCAGGAATTATTTCATCAACAACAACAGACTCTCTATTTAAAATTGATGTTAGTATTATAACTACTAACATTATTAATATCACACCTATTACTATTTTTGTATTCTTTTTCATATACTAATTTTATTTAATCTTGCTTCTTCTTAGGAATGCAGGAACTGCTCCCCACTCATCATCATCATCTTCTGGAGTATTATCTTTCTCCTCCTCCTTAAGTTTTTTCTTTGCTTCTTTTTTTGTTTCCTCTTCAATTTCTTCGGTTTCTCTAACTTCTTTTTCTCCTCCAAATAGAGATTTCTTTTGTGTAGGCAATCCTCCGTCTGGGAATCCAGAAGCAATAATTGTAACCTTAACCTCTCCTTTCTTAAGACTTTCATCACGAATTGTTCCAAATATTACACGTGCATCAGGATCTGTTGATTCTGTAATAATCTTAGCTGCTTCTTGAATTTCATACATAGTAAGGTCATCTCCACCAGCGATTGAGAATAGTACTCCTTTAGCTCCATTGATTGATATATCAAGTAGCGGGGAATTAATAGCTATTTTAGCAGCTTCTTCTGCACGGTTTTCTCCAGATGCAACACCCATTCCCATTAATGCTGAACCAGCTTCAGCCATAACTGCTTTAATATCAGCAAAGTCAATGTTAATAATACCAGGAGTAGTAATAAGATCTGAAATACCTTCTACTGCTTGTTTTAGAATATCATCACAAGATGCAAAAGCATTCTTTGCCGTTGTTTCTTTAGAAACTGATTCTAGTAGTCTATCATTTGGAATGACGATAATAGCATCAACTTCTTTTCTTAAATCTTCTAATGCTTGATTAGCAACTGCAAGTCTTTGTTTTCCTTCAAAGAAAAATGGTTTTGTAACAACACCTACTGTAAGTGCACCGATCTCTTTTGAGATTCTGGCTACTATTGGGCTAGCTCCACTACCAGTCCCGCCTCCAAGACCACATGTAATGAATACCATGTCTGCACCTTTTATTGCTTCTTGTACTTCTTCTTTTGTTTCTTCTACTGCCTTACGTCCCATTTCTGGATTCATACCCGTTCCTAATCCACGAGTAACATTCTTACCAATATGAATTTTCTTTTTGGCAAGCGAATGGTGTAGATCTTGAGCATCTGTGTTGATGGCGATAAAATCTACTCCTTTTGTCTTGTTTGAAATCATGTGATTCGTGGCGTTCTTTCCTGAACCACCAACTCCTACTACTTTAATTCTTGCGAATGTTTGTACATCTGGTTTTACTTGAGGCATAAGCGTTGTTTTTAATAATGTTCCTGAATACTAGCAGAAACACCCTATATATCATACTTGACAGAGGATAATGGTGTTTTTCTATAAAAAATAACAAAAAAAATAGTTTGTTTAATAATCAAACTATTTTTTATTAAAATTTTAAATTTTAGCTATGGCAAAAATTGAGTAAAAAACTTAACTACACTAGTTTTCATTTGTTTAATTGCACGAAGCAATGTTCCAGAAGATACATATCCTTCCTTATCACTAGTTAATCCAAATATACAAAGTCCAAATGCTACAGACCAAGAACTATTTTTCATATCAACAGTATTTGGTAAGCACGCAGAGTCTCCATCGTCACATAAAAGGTCCCCAGACTTACTTGGAAGCTTTAAATATGCCTTAGCAATATCTTCAATAACTGAAATTCCTGCTCCACCCCCTGTAATTATTATTCCCGCTGGAAGAAGTCCGTTTTTATTTATATTTTTTAGGTGAGCTTCGATAAGTTCAAAAATATCTGAAAGTCTAGCTGAAATAATATCCTCTAGTTTTTTCTTTGGGTGTGCAACCCTGTTTTCTTGAAAAATTTTAACCTCTTCAGCTTCCTCAAGAGATATTTGTAGTCCAAGAGCAATGTCATTTGTTATATCATTTGATCCAATAGGGAATACTTCTAATGATATTGGAATACCATTTTCAAATACCATAATTGATACAGTTTCTGAACCAATATTTGCAAGTATACAACCAGCAATTTTTTGAGATTTTGTAAGAGTAACAAAAGAAGAGGCTAATGGGGAAGCCATAACGTCTATAATATCAACTCCTGCGTCTTCAATAACTTGGAATAGTTCATTTAGGTGATGCTCCAGACATGTTATAAACAATGTCTTTACTTCAAGACGAGCCCCTTTAAGTCCATGAGGTTTTCCTAATGTATCTTTACCATCTACTTTATAACTAACAGGAATTGCATGGAGAACCTTTCTGTTTGCAGAGTGAGAAGCAGGTATATCTTCTTGGCTTTCATTCATTGCTTTCTCAATATCAATATCTGTAATTTCAGAATCAGCACGAGAAACAATTACACTACCTGTAGAAACATAACTTCCAAGACCAATTCCCCCAATTGAAATGAAGGCGTCTTTAATTTCAAGACCACTATCTTTTTCTGCATTTCTTACAGCTTTCTTAATACTTTGTGATGCATCATTTGGGTGTATTACATAGCCATGTCTAATACCTTTTGATTTTGAAAAACCATGCCCAATTATCTTTGGTCTAGCTTGTCCAACAGCTCTTTCAGACACCACAACTTTAATGTAGTGAGTTCCGATATCTATTCCTACTGTTACTTGGCTTTTGCTCATGTACCTATATTGTAACAGGTATTTATAACTACTGCTATGTTGATTACTTATTTCTCTGTTTAAGTGCCAGTGTTAGATATTTGTCCTCTAGTTTCTCCATCTCTTCTCCATGATCATGTCCTTTTAAGTGTAGACATCCGTGTATAAAAAGGTAAGTAAGGAAGTCTTGATAACTTAAATCAAATTTCTTGTATTCTCTTTTTGCTACAACAGGACATATTAATATTTCACCTGATGTCTTATTAAGAGGAAAAGAAAGTATGTTTGTTGATTTGTTTTTACCCCTAGAAGAAAGATTAGCTTTCTTAGAACTTGTTTCACCAACAAAAGCAACAGAAAGATCATATTTCTTTCCCAGGATTTGTTCTTTTAAAAAGAGAAACAGCCATTGTTTAAAAGGCTGCTTTTCTTTCACTGTATGTGTGATATCCAACATGTTTTAAATTATCCTCTACGTCCTCTTCCTAATCCTCTTTCTGCAATCTTCCCAAGCTTAATCTGTTCATCGATAACAGCTTTTCTACTAAGTTTGTTTAATTTTGCTTTTTTCTTTAGAAGAGGTGATTTTTTTCTCTCATCAAACTTCATTCCTTTTACCTTTGGTCCGATTCCTGATTCTTGGAAACGACGAGTAAAACGTCTAAGAAGGTTTGAATTATTCTCGTTTTCTTTTTTAGTAATTTTTATATTTGTTGCCATAGTGGGAAGATTTTAACATAGTATTTAATTATTGCAATGAGTTTTGAATAATAATTTTACTAAAAAATATTACTTAATTTTCTTTTCTAATTTAATTAGATACTTGGCTAATTTGTCCAAAGGAATAATTTCCTGCTCAAAAGTTTTAATGTTCCTTACAATTATTCTATCTTCCAGTGCTTCTTTGTGTCCCATGATGATTATGTATTGAAAACCTTTCTTATTTGCGAATTCCATTTGGGTACTAATCTTATCTCTCATTAATGAGTGATGAACTGATACTCCTTCCTTCCTAAGTTGATCAATTATCTTAAGACTCTTGTGTTTTGCTTCAAGTCCTGCATGAAGATAGTAGAATACAGGCTCTTTAAATGCTTTTGATTTACTTTTCTTCTTAAGATCTTTTACTCTAATGTGAATACTCGCACCAGAAATTTCTTTTTTAAGTTCAGATTTCTTACCAATTTCATTATATCTTGACCCGCTAGCCAAGATTTGACCCGTTTCTGTATCAATAATAGAGAAAATTGTATCACTTGCGTAGTGAGGGTTACCAATTATGTTCTTGTTAATTTCATATGGTACTTCATTTTTTTCTAAAAACTCAACAACTTCTTGTAGGTGTTTACATGAATCATCTGTAAGATGGGTCATTGGGTCTGGTATTCCTAGCTTCATATCCTCTGGGAGTGCGTTACAAGAAATTACAGAGTGAACACCTTTTTTAAATAATTCACGACACTTTGTATTCATATCATTAATATTTTTTCTAAAGTAAGAGGTTAGTTCTTTGTTATATTCTTTGAATGCTTCCTTATCTCCAATATTATTTAGTGTAACGGTTGTATTTGTATATCCTTTATCTTCAAGAATAGCTAAAGCTGTTTTAATAAGCATTGATTCAGCAATACTTTTTGGAGTACCTATTACATGTAGTCCTAACATGTGTTCCCCAGTCTTTTTCTTTTGTTTTTTGTGTCCTCCACGAGGTTGTCCTTCGTGATGGATCATTATTGGTTGAGGTCTCTTGTCGTACTCTTTCTCTTTATAGTGACGTAAAATTGCAAGTTGTTCCTCCAGAGGTGGAGTGTGAGAATCCATATAATCGGGATCAATTTTTTTCATTGATTTTGCTTTTGCAACATCCTCTTTTGATACATGGGGGATATCTATAGCATCAAATCCAAAATATTTTGAAATTATAAATGTTGGATCTTGTTTTTTTGTGGTTTTTTTTGTTGCCATACTAAATTTATTTAAATTTTATAATCATCATGTTCTCCAGGAAATACTCCAAGATTGAAAAAGGGGAATAATCTTAAAAATGCACGACCTTTTATAAATCTTTCATCTAATAGTCCCCATACTCGAGAGTCAGAGCTGACCAGTCTGTTATCTCCCATTACAAAATATGATCCCTCAGTCACAACAACACTCATATTGTCTGGACGAAAGTCCTTTATATATGGCTCTTCAATTAGTGTTGCTTCTGATTCTCCCTCTTCTTTTATATAAACTTTTTCTTCTTTTACGGTAACCGTGTCACCGGGAAGTCCAATTATTCTTTTAATAAAGAACTTTGAGGGATCATTTGGGTATTTAAATACAATTACATCGCCACGAGATGGTTCAGAAAAACGATAGGATAACTGGTCTACTATTAAGTATTCTCCGGTATGAAATGTTGGCTGCATTGAGTCTCCACTAACTACAAATGGTTGCGCTACAAAAGCACGAAAGGGAAGTACAACAAATATTATTATAAGTATAAACTGGATGACTTCACTCCAAAAGTTGTTCTTTTTTTCAGGTACTTCTTCTTCTCTAGATTTTGTCGAATTTACTGTAGGTAGATTATACATGCCTGTTATCATATCACTCAAATACGTTTGACACAATCACATATGATTAGTATCATGATTTTTATATGATAATTATTGGTCTCGGAAACCCAGGAAGAAAATATGTAAAAACAAGACATAATATCGGACAAGATATTGTCTTAGAATATGCTAAGAAAAATGATTTTTCTTCTTGGTATACACCTAGTCATGGTGAATATATGGAAAGCCATGGAGAGATTAATGGGGAAGAGTCAACACTAGTAATACCTCTTACATTTATGAATCTTTCTGGTCGTGCAGCTGCACATTTTATTAAGTCAGAGAAAGACATGATGAAACTTGTTGTTATCCATGATGATTTAGATTTGCCGATTGGACAGATAAAAGAGAGTATAAATAGAGGAGATGGGGGACATAATGGGGTTAAAAATATGATTAAAATTCTTGGAGGAAAGAACTTTAAGAGAATTAGGGTTGGAATTTCACCAGCAGATAAGGATGGAAATATCGATAAGATTTTGTATAAAGGATTAGTTGAGAAATATGTATTAGAACCATTTAAAGATGGTGAATGGGACAAGTTGGTCATTGAGGGTATAAAGAGGATATAATAAAAAACCACCCAATTGGGTGGTTTTTTATTATCTAGTGTAGATTATTTCTCCTCCTCTTCCTTAACTTCTTCATTAATCTTTGTTGTAAGTGTCATCTTTTGGTTTTCTGGGTCAAACAAAGTAATTTTGAATTTGTAACTCTTTCCGAGCGCCATTTTCTCTCTTAGATCATCTTCTCCTTCAAATTCTGAGATGTGTACAAGTCCAGCAACACCTTCTTCGATTGCTACTAGAGCACCGTGCTTGTTGTACTTGATAACAACACCGTCGATAGTATCACCCTTTGAGAATGTCTTAGCTGCATCTGACCATGGGTTTTCTTTAAGAGCTTTGATTGAAAGTGAAATCTTTCCATCCTTAATCTCAATAATTTTAACCTGAGTCTTATCTCCAACTGAGTAAATCTTTCTTGGGTCTTCAACAAGTGCCCAATCCATTTCAGAAATGTGAACAAGACCTTCTAGTCCGTCTTGTAACTTCACAAATACTCCAAAGTCTACCATTCCTGTAATTTCTCCATCGATTACATCACCAAGTTTGTATTGTTCTACTTTCTTAGCCTTCTCAACTGTAGTGTCTCCACCTCTTTCTGAAAATACAAGTTTTCCATCATCTTGAGATGCTCCGATAATAGTTACAATAATCTTAGTATCAACTAATCTCTTAAGTTGTGAAAGAATCTTATCCTTATCACCATCGTTTACACGTGGGTAGTGTTCAGCGTTAAGTTGTGATGCAGGAAGGAATCCTTGGAGTCCTTGCCATGAAATCATAAGTCCTCCCTTGTTAGCGTCTGTTACAGGAAGCTCAAGTGGAGTTTTTTCTTTAATAGCTGCTTCAACTTCTGCCCAAACAAGAGCTTGTTTAGCTTCCTTAAGTGATAGTTCGATATATCCTTCCTTGTTGTTTGTATCAACAATTTTAGCAGTAATATCATCACCGTGGTGAAGTTTTTTGATCATGTCACGTCCAATGATATACTCACGTCCGTAAATGATACCTGTTCCAAATGGTGGTAGGTCTACATATAGAGCTGCATGAGTCAGTCCAATAACCTTACCTTTTATCTCCATTCCTACCTTTGGTGTTTCTGGAATTGAATCCATCAAACCATCCATTACATTTTTTGTATCTGTCATAATTTAGTTAAGTCTCGAAAAAAGCGATTCGTATATCAGGTCATCCGTTCTATAAAATAGGTTCAAAATACGGGGTTAACACAAGTTTCAAATTGATAAATAACTTGTGGGATAGTATATACTTTTTCAATAAAAAGTAAAGAAAAAACACCGAAGACTAAATTAGTTTTCGGTGTTGTTGGGATTTGTCCAAAAGTGACTCAAATAAGATGGGATATTGTCCCTGATCCTTTTTCTGAAGATTTCTCGCCAGAAACAGTCTTTTTCTGGGTATAGACTCTTTTTCCATGAATCGTATGAAATATCATATAGCCCCCAGGTTCTGTGGCTGTCTGTATTTCCTCCGATATCAATTTATTTATAAGTGGTCTAGATAATGCTGGATATTTTTCCGACAATGCTTTTTCGGCATCCTCCTCTGTAAAATCAAGTTTTCCAAGAGACATTAATTTTAATAGTTCATTAACATCTTTTTGAATGTCTAGTTTCTGACTCTTATACATTTTACCCCCCTTTGAAATAAGGAAGAAAAAAACATATGCAAGAATCATTAATGTGATAATGACTATCAACATAATTAACCAACTTGGTAAATGGTTATTATTATTCAAGGCGATTAGTATGGTTGTATCTTTCATTGTTTTTTTTGTGCGATTCATAATTAACCATACATTATTGATCTATACATTTCAACTATATTTATAATTTGTATATATGATATAATTTCGTCTATGATAATTACATACCCAGGTTTAGAGTGTATAAAAGTTCAACAAGGAGATTTAACAGTTGTATTTAACCCTATTTCAAAGAAGTCAAAACATAAAATGTCATCTTTTGGATCAGACATAGTATGTGTTTCATTGTGGGATGAAGACACCAATGGTGTTGAGACGGTAACAAGAAAAGATAAGGAGCCTTTTGTAATACAGGGTCCTGGAGAATATGAGGCTGGGGGTTTGTTTATAAAAGGATTCTCTAGTCAGTCTACATATAAAGGAAAGGAAGCCATAAATACTATATATACAGTAACTATAGATAATATGACAATTGCATATCTTGGAGCACTATCGTTCAAAGATCTTCCTGGAGACCTTAAGGAAGAATTAGCAGAGGCTAATATAATGATAGTCCCAATTGGAGGCGATGATGTTTTATCTCCATCAGACGCTCATGATGTTGCGGTTAAAAGGGAGCCTAATATTATAATTCCTATGCATTATGATGTAGTAGGCGAGAAGGGTTCACTAGACATCTTCTTAAAAGAGGCTGGCCAAGAAGATTTAAGACCTATTGAAAAGTTAACAATTAAAAAGAAGGATTTAGAAGAAAAGAAGGGGGAAGTTGTCGTACTTAAGTCATTAATTTAATTTAATAATGAAAAAGTATTTTCAAAAATTAAGAGAAAAAGATTCTGAGTCAAAAAAGATTGCCTCAGTAGCTATAGCCTTTTGGATAACTTTGATTATTGTTGTATTGTGGATTTTAAGTAAGTCTATATTTTAATAATATGATATACTAATTTTTGTAAATTTTTAGACTATTATACCTATGCCAAAAACACCAGAACCAGAAAAAAATGAAGACTACGATAAGATCATAATTGCTCCTATTGTTGCTGAGATGAAAAAGTCATATCTTGACTACGCCATGTCAGTTATTACTGCACGTGCACTTCCTGATGTAAGAGACGGTCTTAAGCCTGTACATAGAAGAATTCTATATACAATGCATGAGCTTAATCTTACTGCCGGAGGTAAGACTCGAAAGTCAGCTAAGATTGTCGGAGACGTTACTGGTAACTACCACCCTCACGGAACAGTTTCTGTATATGATGCTTTGGTAAATATGGCACAACCATTTACTCTTAGGTATCCACTAGCAATTGGACAAGGTAACTTTGGATCACTTGATGGTGATAAAGCGGCTGCTGATAGATATACTGAGGCTAAAATGTCTAAAGTATCAGCGTATCTTCTGGGAGATATTGAAAAAGACACTGTTGATTTCCGTCCTAACTATGAAAACACACGTAACGAGCCAGTGGTTCTTCCTGCTGGAGTTCCAAACCTACTATTAAACGGTACTCTTGGTATTGCTGTTGGTATGGCTTCTAATATTCCGCCACATAACCTTGGTGAAGTTGTAGATGCTACTGTTCATTTACTCGATAATCCTAAAGCTTCAACAGAAGACCTATTAACTCACGTAAAGGGTCCAGATTTCCCAATTGGAGGAATTATTTTTAATCAAAAAGATATTCATACAGCATATGCAAATGGTCGCGGAGGTGTAGTTTGTCGTGGAGAAACTGAAATAGTAGAACAAAAGAATGGATCATTTGATATTATAATCTCATCTATTCCTTTTAGGGTTAATAAATCAGATCTTCTACAAAAGATTGCTGAATTAATTAGAGACAAGAAGGTTGAGGGTGTTAAGGCACTACGTGATGAGTCAACAGATGATGTTCGTGTTGTTATCGAAATTAAATCTTCTGCTCATCCTCAAAATGTTTTGAACTCAATTTATAAGCATACATCTCTAGAGAGTACATTCCACTTCAACATGGTTGCTCTTGTTGATGGTATTCCTCAAACACTATCTCTTAAGAATATCTTAGAGAACTTTATTATTCATAGATTTGAGGTAGTAACTCGTCGTACAAAGTTTTCACTTAGAAAAGCTGAGGCAAGAGCTCATATTCTTGAAGGTCTAAAGAAAGCGCTTGATCATATAGATGAAATTATTAAATTAATTAAAAAATCTAAAGATACTTCAGAAGCACATGCTAACTTAATGAATAAGTT
>Ga0136601_1000825_pt1 | contig 11659 bp, 11 predicted proteins | sample AntRauMFilla2699_FD_181020 | JGI IMG/M metagenome (GOLD analysis project Ga0136601, IMG submission 181020) | Saline lake microbial communities from Rauer Islands, Antarctica - Metagenome Filla 2 #699 | ecosystem: Environmental > Aquatic > Non-marine Saline and Alkaline > Saline | place... | reverse complement strand
GCTCAACAACTTAAGAGGGGAGATTCATGACAAAAATCCGTCTTGATATTGAGATGACTCGGCGCGGCCTGACGACAACTAGGTCTCAGGCCGAGAGCTATATTAAGCTTTCTAAAGTGAAGGTCAATGGCAAGACGGCCAACAAGCCGGGTTTTTTTGTGGCGCCATCGGCTGAAATTACTTTAGCAGCACCCGAGCAGTACGTTGGCAGGGCTGGCTTGAAATTATCTAGCGTCGCAAAGCTGCTTGGCCTCAATTTCCAAGATAGAATTGTGCTTGATGTCGGTAGTAGCACTGGCGGTTTTACCGATTATGCTCTGCAGCACGGCGCTCGTAAGGTGTTTGCGGTCGACGTCGGTACAGAACAGTTACATCCAAGTCTGCGTGGTGATGTTCGAATTGAATTACATGAGAAGACCGACATTCGCGACTTTGTTCCCGATAAAACACCTGACATTATTGTGATCGATGTCTCGTTTATTAGTTTACGAGAGATTTTGCCTCATCTGGCGACAGAAATTTGCGGGCCAGATACCCAAGTGGTTGCAATGGTAAAGCCACAGTTTGAGGCTGGCCGAAACCAGACGAACAAGGGCGTAATCAAGAACGATTCGGTGCGGCGCCAGATATTAAAAGACTTTGAACTGTGGGCCAAGGACCTGTTTGTGATCCATGACAAGCGCGATAGTGAGGTGTCAGGCGCAAAGGGTAATCAAGAACGATTTTATTTACTAACGTTAAAGCGAAATTCTACCACGTCACCAGGGCGCATTACGTAGTCACGGCCTTCGGTGCGAATTTTGCCGGCTGCTTTGGCCGAGGCTTCGCTGCCAGCGGTAATTAGATCGTCGAAATCAACAATCTGGGCAGCGATAAAACCCTTTTCGAAATCAGTGTGAATGACACCGGCCGCTTGTGGGGCGGTAGAGCCTTGGCGGATTGTCCAGGCGCGAACCTCTTTTGGGCCAGCCGTCAAATAGCTTTGTAGGCCGAGCGTTTCGTAGGCAGCACGGCCAAGTTGGGATAAACCTGATTCGGTGACGCCATAGGCATCAAGCAGCTCTTGGGCATCAGCCTCTGTCAGGCCACGGAGCTCTTCTTCTATCTTGGCGCAGATGAAGATGCTTTGAGCATTGCCTGCCAGCTGGGTGAGTTCGGCTTGACGGGCTTCGTTACCTAAACTGTGTTCATCGACGTTAAAGACGTAGATAACTGGCTTGGCACTAAGCAGCTGCAGGCTCTGTATAACTTCTGTGTTCAGCGCTGGAAGCTCAGAGGCCAAGGTGCCTTTTTCCAGCTCTTCTTTCAGTGATTGAAGTGTGGCGATTTGCGGGCGAACAGAGGGGTTGGCTTTGGATTCTTTTTCAAGTTTTGGCAGATGACGTTCGATACTTTGCAGGTCGGCCAGAATTAACTCAGTATTAATCGTTTCGATATCTTTTTGGGGGTGCACCTGGTCGTCGACGTGAATGACGTCGCTGTCTTCAAAGGCGCGCACCACATGGACGATGGCGTCACATTCGCGGATATTGGCTAAAAACTTGTTGCCCAAGCCTTCGCCTTTGCTGGCACCAGCCACCAAGCCAGCGATATCGACAAAGGTGACCGTCGCGGGGATAAGCTTGGCTGCGCCATACATTTTTTCAAGTACCGGCAAGCGGCTATCGGGGACAGCAATCATACCAGTGTTTGGCTCGATAGTTGCGAACGGATAATTTGCCGCCAAAATCGCATTATCAGTCAGGGCATTAAAAAGGGTCGACTTACCGACGTTGGGGAGGCCTACGATACCAATGGATAAACTCATACCTGACCATAGTAACAGATGTATTGTAATGTCGGAACTGATATAATATGCTTAAGCTAAAGGTCTATGCATTTATGAATATATTTAAACGAAACAAAATTGGTCTAATTATCGCTATTGTATTTAGCGGACTACTGATTGCTATGATCGGTTTGAGTATCTGGATTTTAGTAGCTAGCTCTGGTAATTCAAACCAGGCGACCAATCAGGCCGACGGTACTCTTAATCCTCAGCCAAATAGCTACACAAAAGCAGTAGAGCTGGCCCAGACCGACGGGCTTGAGGCGGCACAAGCATCGTTGGATGAAGAGATTGAACGGACTTCAGACAACTCGGAGAAATCTTCTTTGTTTGGCTCGAAGGCATCTTTAGAAACATCGGTCAGTACTGAAGAGTCTGCGTACGGTAATGCGCTTGACTATGCATTACAGGCCTACGAACTAGATGAGAGATACGAAAATGCTGCACTAGTTGCTTTTTACCACCAACAACTTGGGAATAACACACAAGCAATTGAGTATTATGAACTTGCCGTTCAGGGAATGGGCAGCTTTGATGACTTAAACCCGATGGACCAGAGTATGTACGACTATTACAAAACTTCAATCGAGATACTGCAAAATGCAAGCTAGCAAGCTACAGCCGCGAGTTTTATTTTTGCTGTTCGCGGTCACAATTGTAGTAGCGTCGAGTTTTTTTCAAGCAATTTTTGTCTATGACCAGGCTGGAGCGCTTGATCATCGAGGCAGGCTCTACTTTACTAATCGTTCATTTACGACGATACAGCAAGATTGCCCAGTTATTTATGGCGGGTATCACGGAGGCAACAGTCACACTGCGTTCATCGCCAAGATTAAGTTATCCTATGCCTATTCGTCCACCAGTGGATGTCGAGGCGTTCAAGATCGGGGCGCTGCATATATTGTAAAAACAATGCTTGGTAAAGGGGTGGGGCAGTCGCCAACCGTGAGTTCATCAGAATGGGCAGAGTGGGAGCAAAAAGTTCGCGCCACGACGATGGTACAATCGAGCTTTAACGTTCGTAATCAAATTAATACCGCCGCTCCATACCGCAGTGGGGTCCAGGACGTCGGCCAATTTACTGACACTCGCAATGTCTCATATCCTACGACCGTCTTTCGAAATTCGAGCGGCACTGCTGTCTACACCTTTAAGAATGCTTGCGGCAACCCCGTTGGGAGAAACTCTGCACTTCCGCCTGCCATAAACTATAATCTTACCCCGACAATCAGTGGTAACCCTGCTTTTGCTGAGTCTGGGTCGTCAGTATCACTTTCGCCGACTGTTAGCAATTCAGGCTCAACCACAAGCTCTTCCGTGCGCTCGTCTTTGACTCGCTTCCAGCTTGGCACGTCTGACTCGGTGCCGACGGGGGGGTCTACTTCGACACCACCAATTGCACACTATGGAAATGGTGCATCGCAATTATCGTCTGAAAACATAACGTTTGCGAGAGGAAATAATGTATTGTCCGTCGGTGCACAAACGATGCCAGATTTGCCGATTGGCGATCGGGTTTGTTATGGATTATCTGTACAGCCTCGCGCTCATAATTCCTCGCAGTGGAGGCATAGTACTCCTTTTTGTGTGACTATTGCGAAGACACCAAAGATACATGTCCTTGGCGGCGATGTTATCGTTGGCGAAAACTCTGCCGACCCTGACCAGATTCTGACAAGCACTACGCGCAAGAGTGTGAGCGGCGCTAATCGCACGTTTGGCAGTTGGGGCGAGTATGCCGTCAGCGCCACGGGGTCAATCGCAGGCATGGCATCTGGCGCCGGCTATAGCGGGGGAGCAACTGGCGTCAATTTCTGTACTGTCAGCTACCTGACACTTACTAACGCAGGCAGCAGTGTCTGTGGGCCTTCATCACCAAAAGGTAACTTTGATTACGGCACGGGATTGCCGAATATTTCGGCGCGCTTTGGCGATGGCCAGTCTCTCGGAAACGTTGCGTCAGTTAACCTATCGGCTCAGTCGAGTGGAGTGTATTCAACGAACCGCAACATCAACGTAAACGCCTCGTCAGATATTGGCGTTGGCCAATGGGTGGTGATAAACGCACCAAATCAAACTGTCAACATTACTGGTGACATCCGCTATACGGGAGCGCCACTGTCATCGGCAGCGGACATCCCGCAGATCATAATTATCGCGAACCGCATTAATATTCGAGAAAATGTCGAAAATGTTGACGCGTGGTTGATCGCATCTGGCACAAACGGCATTATTAACACCTGTAGTCAGATCACAAACCCCTTGACGCAACTTGACGCTGGTCGCTGCGACGATCGTTTGACGGTCAATGGCCCAATTGCCGCCCGACAGCTGTTGCTGTATCGTACGGCTGGCGCGGGAACGGGCTCGGCATCCGGCAACCCAGCAGAGGTATTTAACCTTCGCCCAGACGCCTACTTATGGGCTACGTATTATAGTTCGACGGCGGGTCGAATTCAGACTGTTTCGACCCAAGAGCTGCCTCCGCGATTTTAGATAGCCAAACATTACATTTCACCTTGCGTTTTACGGTTATGCTTCTGTATAATGAGGGACAATATGGCATTACGAGGAGTGGGCGACTTTTTTGCGCTAGATATAGGAACGAATGCTGTGCGAGTCGTACAGCTGTCTGCTTCTGGTGCAAACGGCTGGAATCTTCAGCACTTTGGTTACGCACCGCTTGATGAAAAAACAAGCGCCAGCGCTTCTCCAGAATCGCTACGCCGACTTGGCGAGGTGATTATGACTGCGGTTGGGCAGAGCGGCATCAAGACCAAGAACGTTGTCATCGGGTTTCCTTCGGGCAAAACATTTACGACGGTTATCGAAGCTCCAATTATGGGAGAAGCTGAGCTGAAAAGTACAATGAAGTACCAGGTCGACCAGTATATTCCGATGCCAATCAACGATGCCAAGGTTGACTGGGCGGCGCTAGGGACGTCTTTACATGATCCAAAGATGCAAGAGGTGCTTATTGCCAGCACCGCCAATCAGTATGCTGAGGAGCGGCTTGAGTTTATTGAAGGCCTTGGTCTGAATGTGATTGCTGCCGAGCCAGATCCACTGGCGATGGTACGCTCGTTGCTGCCCGACGGCATTCCTGATGCACGACTGATTATCGACATGGGGGAGCAGTCAACTGACCTCGCCGTTACTTTTGATGGTACGCCTCGGCTGGTGCGCACGATTCCGATTGGCGTCCGTTCCCTGATCAAGGCGGCTGTTCAAAACTTGAATGTGCAGGAAGACCAGGCTCGTCAGTTTATCCTCAAGTTTGGTTTGGCACCTGATCGTCTAGAAGGCCAAGTATATCGTGCGATTGAATCAACCCTTGATAACTTTGCAAACGAGCTGACCAAGTCAGTGAAGTTCTTCCAAACTCGTTACCCAAACACTCCGGTAGGGGGTATTCTGTTGTCTGGCTATAGCGCAGTTGTGCCGCAGTTTGGTGACTATGTTGCCTCCAAGACAGGTGTTCAGGCAGGGGTCGCCAACCCATGGCAGCGCGTCAACGTTTCGCAGGGTGATCAGCAGCAGCTGGCACCGATTGCCTCAGAGTTTGCCACCGTGATTGGCTTGGCACAGCGAAGGAATCTATCATGATTGAAATTAACCTGATTCCGGATGTCAAACAAGAGCTCATTAGCGCCCAGAGAACTCGTACCTTCGTAGTAACGACATCGATCCTAACAGGTATCGCTGCATTAGCCATTGTTGCCCTGCTAGCGGTGTATGTTTTTGTTGTGCAGCAAGTGCGTGACGGTATAGCCAATAACTCTATCGAAACGAGTAGCGCTGCATTGGCCGAAAAAGAGGATTTGTCCAAGATCTTGACGATCCAAAACCAACTTGCTCAGATTGAGGCTCTCAGCGAAACAAAGAAAATTGACTCTCGCATCTTTGACGTTTTGGCATCTGTGCTACCTCCAGAGCCAAATGAAGTACAGGTATCCAGCCTCGCGCTTGATGCCGAAACCAGCACGATGGTGATTGAGGGCCAGACACCAACATTCGATACGCTTGAAGTCTTTAAGAAGACGATTGACGGTGCTGTCTTGACGTACCCGTTAGATGACGAAGAGGTGATTGAAAAGCTAGCCGAAAGTATTACGGTCAGTGATGTTAGCTACGGAGAAAATACGAATGGCCAACGAGTCTTGCAGTTTACGATTAGCTTCGTCTTCCCGCCGTCACTCTTTGCTGCCAATGTTCCGAATTATGAAATTCGCCTGACGAATGCTGGTGATGTCACCGACTCATTCCTAGGTATTCCGCGAAGTATCTTCGTAGGTGAGGAGGAGGGGTAGGTTATGGCTGATAAAAATTCTGCCGCAATTCGTAAACGCGCACAAATCAATAAGGCAAATCGAACCATGTTTCTGTGGATTGCCATCAGCTCGGCGATTGTTGGGTCTGCCGTGGTAGTTGCGTTCTTCCTTGGTCAACAGCTTTTCTATAACGAAAAGATACTGGCAGAAAAAACAACGACAATTCAAACGCTTGAGGCGAACAGTGCGGTGATTCCAGAGCTAGAGACGGAAATCAGAATTCTTGATACAAACGAAGCGTTGGCAACCTCAAAAGTGAATGACGACGATCAAACGGTGCAGGTTATTTTGGACGCATTGCCTTCCGATGCTAACTCGTTGGCTCTCGGGGCATCACTGCAAACGAAGCTATTGACGGGAGTAGAGGGCTTGCGAATTGAGTCATTGCAGGTTGATCCGGTTGTTGGTGTTGAGTCGGGTGGTGATTTTGCTGTTATTGACGCTGGGCTCGCGAGCTCGGATTACCAGATAAACTTCCAATTTTCGGTATCTGGTGACCAAGCAGCACTTCGTAAGGTGCTCGAGAATCTAGAGCGGTCGATTCGATTAATTGATATTCAGGTGCTGCGCATCGAAAGCCAGTCGAGTAACCAGTTGATGACCGTTCAGGCTCGTGCGTTCTATGAGCCAGCTAAAATACTTGAATTAACAGATAAGGTGGTCCAGCAATGAAAAAAACTGATATCGCTATGATTGTTTTGATAGCTTCAATCAGCATTATTGCTGCTTTCTTCGCAACGAGCGCCATTTTTGATGGAATTGCCAGCGAGAACGCGACTGTGAAGACGGTCGAGGCGATTACTTCTGAAGTGACCCCTCCAGACCCGACAATATTTAATGAGAATGCCATTAATCCAACAGTCGAAGTCCAGGTTGGATCGGGCAGTAATTAAGCGGAGGGTGCATGGCATTACTGACCGATGACATCCAAGGAAAACTGGTTAAGCTCCTCGTTGACGAGGGGCTGGTTGCGGCTAATGTCCTACAATCGGCAACAGAAGCTGCCCAGAAGGCCAATAAGCCGCTCTTTTCGCACTTAACCGATCAAGCAATTGTTGATGACGAGTTGCTGACGCACGCTATTGCTCAGGTTTCTGGTGTGCCATACGTTAACCTCACCGATACACTTGTTGACCAAAAAATCCTTGGTCTTTTGCCAGAAGATATTGCCGAGCGCTTTATGGCCGTACCACTTGCAGAGGTTCAGAACCGGCTTGCAGTTGCGATGATCGACGCCAACAACGTACAGGCGGTCGATTACCTGGCAAACCGCATACAGCGCCCCCTGAAGGTCTTCATGGCCTCAGAAGCCGGCGTACGGCACGTATTAGAGCAGTACAAGACTGACCTGTCTGACGTTGGCAAAGCTGCCGAGGTTTCTCAGGAAGAGCAGAAACAAGAAGAGGCCAGCGACGTAAAGACGATTGTTCAAGATTCACCGATTAGTCAGGCGCTTAGCAAGATTTTGGAATATGCCGTTAAATCTCGCGCCAGTGACGTTCACGTTGAACCAATGGAGAGTGCGCTGAAGATTCGTGTCCGTGTTGACGGCGTGCTTCGTGAAATTATGCAACTGCCAAAAAGCATTGAACCGGCAATGGTCAGCCGTGTAAAAATTCTGGCCAGTCTGAAGATCGACGAACATCGCACGCCGCAAGATGGTCAGTTTACCGTGAAGGTTGCCAACAAAGAGGTGGACCTTCGTATCGCCATCAGCCCAGTGGTATGGGGTGAACAGATTGTGATTCGTCTTTTGGATAAATCAGGCAACTCCTTTGACATTGAAGAGATGGGCTATGCTGGCCGGGCGCTAAGAGTCATTCGACACGGTCTGAAGCGTCCAAATGGCATGATCCTGACTTCTGGGCCGACTGGCTCTGGTAAGTCGACCAGTTTGTACGCACTTATTAAAGAGATCAAGAACGATACAGTGAACATCGTCACACTGGAAGACCCGGTTGAGTACAAAATGGAAGGTGTCAATCAGATTCAGGTGAATAGTGAAGTCGGGCTGACCTTTGCCAATGGCCTGCGCTCTATCTTGCGTCAAGACCCTGACGTTGTCATGGTGGGAGAGATTCGTGACGCCGAAACGGCTGCCTTGGCCGTTCAAGCGGCCCTGACGGGACACCTTGTCTTTAGCACACTTCACACCAACAGTGCTGCCGGCGTATTGCCGCGTCTACTGGATATGGAGATCGAGCCCTTCTTGATTGCGAGTACCGTCAATACGATCATTGGTCAGCGCTTGGTGCGCCGCGTGGGCCCAAAACGTGAGACATACCAGTCGAGTCCGATTGAAACACAGAATATTCTTGCCACAATCGGGCACTTATTGCCGAAATCTAAAGAAGAGGTTGCCCGAGTCTCGCAAGATTTAGGCTACAAAGACCTTCCCTTAGCTGGCCAAAGCGCTTATACTTTGGTAAGAGGAACTGATACGCCGCAGCAGCCGAATGGCTATAGCGGGCGAGCCGGACTCTATGAGGTGATGGACGTCAACAACGATATCCAGGCAATGATCGTCAAGCACTCGACCAGCTCCGAGATTCAGCAAGTCGCTGTGTCGCAGGGGATGATTACGATGAGACAGGATGGCTATTTGAAGGCGTTGACCGGCATTACGACATTAGAAGAAGTGAATAGGGTGACGTCAGATACGGCGTAAGGGTAGGAGAATATGGAAAATCAACAACTCAGAATCGAAGTGCTCCTGGAAGAGGTTGTACGACGCAAGGCGTCAGACCTTCACTTACAGGTCGGTATTCCTCCGATGCTGCGAATCGACGGGACGCTTGTGCCGATTGCGGGCTATAACCCCTTAGATGAGGCCGGAGTTGAAACGCTTATTTTTGCCATTCTTGACCAAGATCAGCGCCAGATATTATTAAAGGACAAGGAATTTGACTTTAGCTTTGCCTTCGGAACGCTTGGTCGCTTTCGAGTGAACTCTTTCCATGAACGAGGCAATCTCGCCAGCGCACTGCGGCTTATACCAAATGAAATTAAATCGGTCACCGAACTCGGCCTCCCGAATGTAGTGATGGGCTTTGCCGATTTCCCACGAGGACTTGTTTTGGTGACGGGGCCAACCGGCTCTGGTAAGTCTACGACACTCGCAGCCTTGGTCGACAAGATCAACACCGAAAAAGCCCAACACATTATTACGATTGAAGACCCAATTGAATTTACGCATAAATCGAAGAAGTCGGTCATTGTTCAGCGAGAGGTGCACTATGATACGTACAGTTTCTCGGCTGCCCTGCGCTCTAGTTTGCGTCAAGACCCTGATGTCGTCCTGATTGGAGAGATGCGTGACCTAGAGACTATTTCGGCTGCAATTACGATTGCCGAAACCGGACATTTGGTCTTTGCCACGCTGCACACCAACAGCGCCGCACAGTCGATTGACCGTATGATTGACGTCTTTCCGCCACACCAGCAGCCACAGGTGCGTGCGCAGCTCTCAAACATCTTGATGGCAATTGTGTCACAGCGCCTCATTCCGACCATCGGCGGCGGGCGAGTAGCAGCAGCCGAAGTGCTGGTTGCCAACCCAGCTGTTCGTAACATTATTCGTGAAGGAAAAGCCCATCAACTGGATGCCATTATTCAGACTGGTGCTGACGTGGGCATGCAAACAATGGACAGAACACTGGCGAGCTTGGTGCAGGCTGGAACGATCACCTACGATAGCGCGCGTGAGTTTGCGGTTGATTTGGCTGAATTTGAACGTTTGATGAGGGGTTAGTAAGGCGTGAAGAAGTTTTCCTACGAAGCGCGTGACCAAGCAACCGGCAAGATCGTAAAGTCGTCAATGCAGGCAGAGTCAGAGTCTTCAGCGGCTCGTTTGTTGGTTAAACAAGGTTTTGTTCCACTTTCTGTTAAAGAACAGATTGGTGATGGGGGGGTACTCTCTCGATTGAACGGTCGCATCACGACTAAAGACAAAGTTGTCTTTACCCGACAGTTGGCCACCCTGATTGGTGCCGGACTTCCTCTTAGCCAGAGCCTGCACACCGTTATGGAGCAAACCGACAATAAGCGGCTGCAGACGGTTGTGCAAGAGATTGCCTCGAATGTTGAAGGCGGTCGTTCGCTATCAGAATCATTTGCCAAGCACCCAAAGGTATTTAACGAAGTATTTATTTCACTAATTTCAGCTGGTGAGCTATCGGGTACATTGGATGAGTCATTGCAACGAGTTGCCAACCAACAGGAAAAAGACGCCGCGACCGTCAGTAAGATTCGCGGAGCATTGACCTACCCTCTGATCGTATTAGTGGTTATCTTTGGTGTCATGGCATTCATGCTATTCACGGTTGTGCCACAAGTCGAGACTCTTTACGCAGATCTCGAGAAAGAGTTGCCCTTCTTGACGGCCGTCATGGTGGCAGTAGCCTCGTTCTTGGCAAGTTATTGGTGGTTAGCGATTATTGTGATTGGTGCTGGAGCTTACTTCTTGATTCAGTATCTAAACACCGAATCGGGGATTAGATTCAAAGATAATTTCAAACTAAAGGTGCCAGTATTCGGCGGTATGTTTCGTAAACTATACATGGCACGATTTGCTCGGACTGGGCAAACCCTGCTAAGCACAGGGGTGAGTATGCTAGACATGCTCAAAATCACCGGTAGAGCAGTGAACAACACAGTTATTCAGAAGAGCATCGAGCGAGCAACCGAAAAAGTGCAGGGTGGTAAGGCACTTTCGACAGCACTCGAGCCAGAAGATTCAATTACGCCACTCGTTCCACAGATGATAAAGATTGGCGAGCAGTCTGGCCGAATTGACGAGATGATGGGGAAGGTGGCCCAAGTCTATGAGGATGAGTTGGATGAGCAGATTAGAACTATCTCGACTTCGATCGAGCCTATTCTAATGGTCGTGTTAGCGGTGGTTGCTGGTGGTATGGTGGGAGCAATTTTACTTCCGATATACAGTCTGGTGAACGGTATTAATATCTAGACAGAACAGGGCCGGTGCGCTACTATAGGCATAACCAGTATCATTAGTTCATTTGAAAGGTGGGATAACTCCTATGAACGTTCAGGAAAAAGAAAAAGGATTTACAATCATCGAGGTTGTTTTGGTTTTGGCAATCGCCGGGCTGATCTTCTTGATGGTATTCATCGCCTTGCCAGCATTGCAGCGTAACCAGCGTGACACTCAACGGCGTAACGACATGGGACGCCTACAGACTGCTGTGGCGAACTACAGTAGCGCCAATCGTGGAGCAATTCCAGTTAACACTGCTGCTGGTTGGGGCAACTTCGTAAGCACTTACCTAACAACGGCTGGTGACACGTTTATAGATCCGAGTGGCTCTAATGCGAACCAGGGGTCGGGTGTCGACCAGGAGTCGGGTGTCGACACATACATCGTAAAGCCAACTCCAGCCGGAACGTTAACAGGGGGCTTTATTGCTTCTGGTGCAAGTGCAACTCAAAACATCATCTATGCGACCCCGAATACTGTGTGTGATACGAGTGACTCTGC
>Ga0136601_1000824_pt1 | contig 11667 bp, 28 predicted proteins | sample AntRauMFilla2699_FD_181020 | JGI IMG/M metagenome (GOLD analysis project Ga0136601, IMG submission 181020) | Saline lake microbial communities from Rauer Islands, Antarctica - Metagenome Filla 2 #699 | ecosystem: Environmental > Aquatic > Non-marine Saline and Alkaline > Saline | place... | reverse complement strand
TGCTTATATTTTTCGGGGGCAACCGGATCGTACTTCTCAAGGATCAGTTTATCCCCCTTCTGGAAGCCACGGTCGTTGAGTCGAACCTCAAAGGTTTTTGACCCATCCGCAACGGCTTCGAAGAAGTCTGGCCACGTTTTCAGTCTATGTACGGCCATCTTTTTCTACCTCCTTCAATGGTTTGTACGGCGGCTCCCCATCGACCCAGTCGTGGAAGAAATCGTACGGCTTGTAAACCCGGTGGCGGATTGCCCCCGTGAAAATGTTCTCCTGCTGCTCGTACACACCGACTCTGTCTCGGTTGATCCAGCCCGGTCCTGCGTTAGCCATTTTTCTTTTCCTTCGGCGGCTGTCCTGTGCGCCATTCTCCGATCAGTCGGGGTTGTCCCGGAGCCGGTGGTGACATCAGTTGCCGGTGTCGATACTGTCCGTTTCGCTGGTTTAGCTGGACCTCGTAGGCCTGCCCGATGCTGGAAACGTCCATCCAGTCCCCTTGATCATAGATGTCCCGTACGCTCTGTATCATGTGATTCTCCTGTGGTTCTAAGCATACACTCTGTTTGACGCATATGCAAGGTCAGCCTTGCGCGATGAGTACTTTCATCTCTGCTTCGGTGAAGTGCTCTATTGCAGGGAAGGCGGTATCCATCAAGGATTCTTTCCCACAGCCTGTGCAGCGGTGACCTTTCTTGTTGTGGGTCATGTCGTCTCGGCCCGTCGATCTGTGCTCTCCGCCGCAATCACAGATTGCGTGGACACGGACTGGGTGGACGGCTTCGTATTTGATTTTCATTCTGGATATTCCTCTGAGTGTAGTTCGCGGTGCAGTCGCCGCATTGTGTTGTCAGCGGAGTCGAACTGGTGAAGCAATTCAGCGAGGTCCCTACGGTCGACCACGACTTTGCCCGGTGGTTGTCCGCGCTGCTGCACTGCTGCGATGCTTCTGAGGCGCTTTAGTATTGCTGAGAAGTTCACTCTCCGGTCTCCTGTTCAGTGATTCGGTCTAGGAGGTATTCGACCTTGTCCTCTAGCGTCGCGTCACGCCTGAACGCTTCCATACAGGTGGCAAAGCGATGTCTCCTGAGGTCTCGCTTGGCTTCCATCATGCCTGTGCCTGTGAGGTCCCTGTAGGCCCGTACTTCGTCGGCTGTGATGGTTGGTTCTTTGAATTTCACGTCGCTCTCTCCGGTTGTCTCCGCCCAGTGTCAATCGCTTCTGTGATGGATTACTGTGATCCAAAAATGACAATGTACTGGATGTCTATGAGAGACTGTTCCAGCCGTTCAATCCTGTCTACCGCTTCTAGGCAAAGCTTCCTGCTTGGGCGCTCTGTTTCCAGTGCGTGTGTCAATGTGCTCATACGAATGCCTCCGCTGCTCTGAGGACGCATGCTCCCAAAGAGCCTGCGATCTGCGCTTGGTAGTGTTCTTCCATCTCGGCGAATGCCTGATTTACATCGAAGCCACGGTACAGCACCTCGTCATTGTGCCTCGACCAGTAGACGGTTGTTCCTTGGTTCTGTTCCCCGTGCGTTGATCCGATGTCCGAATAGATGGGGAAGTTGTTGTAGCTGGCGTGGTAGGTTCCAAAATCTGTGTGGCAGTACGCCCGACCGTTTCGGTCTTGCATGTAGTTCAGTGCCCCCATTATTTCCCCTCCGCGATCAATTCCCCGATAAGATGAAAGAGATTCGCTGCAGGACCCGGATCGACCACGGCTTTTTGCAGTGCCCGGATCATCCTCTCGTTCGCGCTGCTGTTGTTTCTCGGGATTCGGTATTCGTCACACATCAGGTCCACGAGATATAGGTACCTCGCATGTATCTGGGCTTCCTCGACCTCGTTGGCCCGGAACTCTCTGTCGTCCTGTGTCTTAATTGTCACACCAAGGCGCACAGGTGAAGCAAAATCGGCATCGTAGTTGATCGTGAATTGATCGGATTCGGTGAACGCAAGCATGATTATTCCTCATAACATCCCTCCCGTGTAACATTTTCTCGGGAGGGATGCAAGTCACCGGTTGTACCAGATCACGTGATTAGCGTCTTTCGGCATCAAGTGTTTTCTGCTCGGCGAGATGGTGACGTCCGGGTCGTAGTGCAACGCGTAACATGGGTAAATCCTAGGGTTGAGTCCATCCTTGTACTCCATGTACTCCATTTTCGCCGGGTGGCAGAACCCATCGTAGTCAATGAACAGCCCCATCTCCACAGCTTCCAGCCACTCTTCGATGGGCATCGTGTCGCCGCAGTCTTCCTCCCAAGGGACGTACGGGACCGTGTCCAGAGGCTCCCCCACGCGTTGGCGCATCGCTGTCAGGAAAGTCTGGTAGTTGAAGTCGCACCAGTCCTTCCTTACAGGGCCATGTTTTGGGTACCGGGTAGGCTCCTTGGTGTGCAGCCGGTCGTAGGCGCGCGTCAGCGCGTCAAGTACATTCTGCTTGGTCGGTACCTTGCCATCCGGTATTGTGAAATACTCGATCACAGTTCACCCCCCAGTCCTGCAAGCTCCGCCAGAAGCTTCTCCTTGCGTCGTGCCTCTGCGTCTCGCCTGTACTGTTCCAGACCTGCGACGATGTCGTCCGGGATCACCAGACCATCGTGCGTTGTGACCCACCGTTCGAGCGTGCCATAGTCGAGACTGGTGGTGTACGTTCCACCGCGCTGCGCATAGTCAGGCTTTTTCCGGAAGGCTTCACATGTTTTCACGAAGGCGTCGAAGATGCACTCGGATCGTTCCTCTTCGGTGTCGAAGAACCGGACATCGTAATAGCTGTCGGTGTGGAGCCGCTGAATGGTCCAGCAATCCTTGTTTGCCTTCCGGCTGTGCTTGATTGTGAGGCACTTCACATCCTTCCAGTCCGGTATCATCGGAACGGAGTGTGCCTTGTGGTAGTGGTTGATTTCCACGTTGAGGGGGAAAAGCTCTTGACCGTCGAGCATGCGCCCAAGGTCATGGATAGCCTTGTGCTCCGTGCGGAACCGTTCGAGGTCTGTCTTGAAAGTCCTCATATCAGCTTGCATTACACGGATGCCCCTGTCCACATCTCTCGACGTGGTTGCATATTCCGATTTCAGTCTTTCCAGTTCCGTGCGGCGTGCGGCAATCTCGTCGTCGAGTTTCTTGATCGGAGGTTTGATGTACAGTGCCGAAGGGTCCACCTCAATCAAGGAGGGGGACACGCGCTCATCCTCGAATTCCTCGTAATCGTCGCCGCTGTAATTGGTCGACTGACAGATAATCGTTTGGATGGGGTGTACATAAGCATTCCCATCGTGCAAGAAAGAAAACTCTACGGGGTCCCCAACCGGTGTGTAAAGGGTCTGGCCTTTGGTAAATTTCATGTCGTCCTCCATGTTGTTGAGGCATAGCTAATAGCTTGAAGCTGATTCGTCAACAGGCCATTACAGCCTGTCGAGCATTTTCCAGAACTCTCTTGTGGTTTCTCCGCGTGGAATGACACCAACCTTGCTTTCGATCAGCTTCTCTAGCGCATTCGTCGGGCGCTCTGCGGCATAGAACCATGCCAGATTCTGTAGGTACTCAGCCATTGCAGCGTGTTTCAGACTTTCGCTGTATATTCCCGCCCACTCTTCCGGGTCTCGCGACACAGGCTTCTGCATGTCATGGAGGGGTGCGTTCGGGGAGCTACGGATGGCCTCCACATAGCGCATCTGAATGTGTGGCTCAGCCGCCGTCAGGCGGTCCAGAGTTTTCTTTTGAGATTCGTTCATGTACCCTCTCCAATTCTGCTTCCAGTTCCTCAATTGCTTCTACCATCCTCGCCACATCTCTAATGCTCAGATTGCCTCCGTGGACCACGTGATGGTAGTACCTGCGCGCCTGTGCGCTGTGTCTTCCAAGAATCATTGGAACAACCTGCGCCAGTTGATAACCCTCTTCGATGTTATCGCGCTGATGTCGTCCAATCGTAAATAGAAAGGCATGTCCCCGACCCATTCGAGACAGGCTAGGTTACCGAAATCGAAACGCTTGGTAAGCTTCGTTACATATCCTTCTAGGACGGCCCCACTCTTCATGTGGAGCTTCACTTTGTATCCAAAAAGTTTCATGCGATTCTCCTATCTATCCACGCTGCGAGCCTGTGGTACCACGGATACCGGCGCTTCGCAACCCTCGGAATAGGTGTGTCAATATAGTCACACTCATCCTGAACATGTACAGCTTCGAGTGGGCACACCCCACAGCGGCGGCAGGCGTACCCGCCGTACTTGTCTGGGACGTAGTCGTGCCCCATCAGTTCCAGTCCGAGCACAGAATCCAAGTGGGGGTACCATCGATTCCGTGTTCGGTCATGAACTCACGGAGGGCTGCGACATGGAAGTGGTTGACTTCGGGCAGGTTGCTGAAATCGACTGGATACCCACGGCTGGCCCGGAGCAACGTCGAACGCAGTCCGACGATCCACATCGGATAGTCCCCCGAGCAGTGGCTTACCACTGTCAGCGGATGCGCTTCTGCGATAGCGTTCCGCTCCGTATAGCTCCGGTCTGATGCCCCTGCGAGGCGACAGATCGTGTCTTCGAATTCTTCGTCCCCCTCGGCGGCGAAAGAAAGTTCCGAGTATCGCAGGTCCTCGGAGTCCGGTACGTGAACCCCGAATACCAAAATGGCGTCAGTTGATTGTCCCATGTTCAATTCTTTCCAATAAGGCGCAGACCACCGTTGGTGATCAGGGCCAATGTTTCTTCGATGTTGTCCGGTGATACGAACGCGGCGAGGGTCTGGGTAAGCTCCTTGAGCTTGTCAGCGAACGCCTGCAGCGCCTTCTCGTTGACTTCGGTTGCAGGTACGCACACAAGATGCCTTGTATTTGATTGCCGCAGACTCTGCTTCTGCAATCGCGACCTCTTTCGAGGGGAGATTCATGTATCCAGAGTTTGGACAACGAACGACCAATCCTTGTTTCCTCCAAAGGCTTTAGTCACCCGGCACGCAATGCCTTCTGGGGTGCACGTAAACTCGTTGGGGCGATCCTCGTTCTCTTTCCAGTAAAAAATCATAGTGTTCCTCCTGTTTGTTTCCTCCTAGTACCGTGATTCGAAAGGCGTGGCAACCTGAATTGCCACGCCTTGTGTCTTATAGTGCCGCGATACGCGCCCGGATTTCTGCCTCGGAGAGGCCCATCAGGGCGGCGTCCTGCTTCTGGGCCAGAAGACCCATCAGCTTTTCACGTTCGGCCTTGTTGTGCAGCGCAGCGGACTGTGCGGCGTTCTCAGCCTGCTTCGTGGCGATGATGCTCTTGATGATGTCCAACCGCAGAGCGATCTTGGTGCGCTCGGGGTCGGGCTTCGCCGTGTCGACGAGGCTGAAATCGCCCATGTCGCGCAGCGCATGCTGCAGTCCGACGCCGATATCGTTGAGGCTGAGCTTTCCTGTGGTGCTGGTCATGGGCAGGTCCCACAGGGCCTCGACGGACAAGGCACCCTTGGGGGTATCGAAACGGAGCTTCTGGCGTGTTGCGGATTCGAAAATGTTCATGTGATTCTCCTTCACTGATTTGATTTGGTTGTTGTAGCTGACCCGCGTTAGCGGGTCAACTGTTTTTAGAATTGGACGTTGTAGGCCTTGCCGCCGTCGACGACAACCGTGGCAACATCCTCCCGTGCGGCGGTGAACCCGACGCCCGATAGCTGTTCGGTGGCAGGGGCCACCTTGGTCTTGGCACCCAGAACCTCGAAGACCTTGCGGTGCTCGTGAAGCTCGGGACGCAGGTGCTCGTTGAACATGCCGCGCACCGGCTGATCGTTCAGGCAGTCCCGAAGGATGAAGAACGTGTGCTTCTGACCGGTCGCGTTGCCGTCCCAGTAGTTCGGGCTATGCATCAGCGAGTCGACAGGAACCAGTTGCCCGGTCTTGACGCCCCACTTTTCCACACCGGCTGCGTTGCCAACAGCCCCGACCGTCAGGCCCTTCACCGGAATGATCTTGACCAGCTTGCCGTTCTTGACCGTGATGTCCAGCGCCTGCATCATACGGCCAACTGTGCTGCCGAAGGAGAACTGGCGGGTTTCCCCGTTGAAGTCCATTTCGAGTTCGTAGCCGACATTGGTATTGCCGCGCTTGGAAAAGTTGTCCACTCGCACCTTGTAGACGCCGTCACGCGGCACCTGCTTCCACCGGACATTCTCGACCGGGTCCTTGGAGTTGGACGGACCACCCGCGTTCATGTCGACGTCGAGCTTGCCACACTTGTTTTGGAAGCTGATCACGTTCCCATCGGGTTCGACGATGTTGATGTCGAGGTCGTCGCCGTTGTACCAGCCGAGGCTGACACGCATGACCGCTTCCACGTCACCACCGGCCCGCTTGACGCGTTCCTTGAGGGAGTCCGCCACGTCGCCGTCATAGGCCCACGCAAAGTCGTTGTCCCATGCGAACAGCTTGCCGGTGCTTGCGTCTTCCGGAGCCGTCAGGCTCATGAAGTTGGGCAGGTTTGCCGTGGTCAGGACCAGATCGATGGTCTTGGCCTTGGGCAGGATGTTCGCGATGAAGTCGTCGATGATGATGTCCAACGCCTTTTTCGGATCGATGGTGCGTGGCTTGGTCTCACCCATCAGAAGACCGGCGAGGCCGTCCTTCATCTGGCCCTGAACCGACTGGCCCACAAACAGCACATCGTTGACGCTGACATCCGACAGGCGTGCATGGCGGCGCTTGACGGCTCCTTCCAGACCCATATCGTTCAGCTTCCCAACAGCCGCTTCTACCATCTTCGGGGTGATCAGCGCCGTGGTCCGGCGATAGTTCTGCGGTGCCACCATCGCCTCATACTTGCGTACGGCGACCTCGATGCCCTTGCCCTCGGACAGGTCCATGAGAAGTGTTCCCATTGCACTGTTCTTGAGCAGCGCCGCCGGGGACCGGAAGTTCTCCCACACAAACAGGTTCCGGGCTTCGTCGGAGTTCAGCTTGACATACTCGCGTCGAAACTGCAGGAAATCCGAGACACGCTGCCGCACTGTCTCACCCCGGTACAGCGCATTTGCGTCGATCAGGTCAAGGACATCGACCATGGCATTCTGCGCGATTTCATCGAGACCGCGCTGGAATACACCAGCCGCTGCTTCTGCCGCCGACCGGGCAGGACCCGAGTCGCGATTGACGATGGTGCTCGGAACCTTCGCATGGAAGTGATCCCACGTGTGCGCCTTGCCGTCGATCATCTCCCGGTTCTTGGCCGTACCGATGGTCGCCGAGATGGGTGTGAAGATGTTCTTGATCACCTTGGTGCGGACGAAGTCAGCCAGCACCTGCACAACCACATCGTAGGGTGGGGGCACATCGACGTCCCAGATGGTCACGATCTGACCGTCCTTGATGGCGACGACGTGTCCAATGTCCCGGACGAAATGGCGGCAGCAGGAACAGTCATGCTCGGTGCGCTGGCGGAAGAACGGATCGGTACCTTCGGGGAACGCTGCGAGGTACTGTTCCCAGACTGCGTCTCGCTCAACGTCGACGACGAAAAGGTCCTTGCCCATGCTGGCAACCTGTGCGCTGACTGCGGCAGAGAATTTGATAAAGCTCATGTGATGTCTCCTTCTGTTTGTTCGATACACGTATCGGACTTCAAGCCGATTCGCAAGCCATTATTTCACCGGGGAATACTGACACTCGGTGGTCAGGACGTGCCGCCCCTCGTCCAGCTTGATGATGCTGACATATGGTGCTTCCTTGTCGTCACGGACAATGGACCCCATGCACGCGGTGCGTGTGTCGTAGTGGAACATCACGTTGACACGGACGTGTGGGTATTGCTTCGGGAACTTGTCCCCGGTAATGTTGATGTGATTTCCCATTCTATCCTCCATACACTGCTTTGCAGACGGCGACGACCTTATCCAGATCAAGCCAATCATTTTCGTCTCGAACGCCGGTCTCCATGTCGATCCAGAAATTGCGTGCCCGGATGGTCGATACGACGCCAGCGACGTTGTCTGGGTTCATTCCGCCAGCATAGCCAACAAGTTTGTCGGACGGTGCGGCGGGCATGGTTTCAGCAAGGGTGCCGCGCCCACCGGACTTGTCGAACAGGTACTGAATCCACGATCCTTCAACGTATGCTGGGAACTCTCCCCTCGTCTGCAGGATTGTGGGCATGCGGTTCTCGAAGGCCCAGTCGTTCAGTCCCGGAACATCGTACTGCTTGGTGGCCATGTTGACCTGCAGGCGCTTGTGTCTATAATAGGTCTCAGGATAGTGGCCCATATTCGCCATGGCTGCATGGTCTCTGCATACGTGCAGCGCTGTCCGCAGATGCTTGCTGGCCTCGATGATCACGTCCAAGGACGGATAGCGGTTATTGCCCAGCTTCCCGCCGATCAGGCACCCCCATTCGACAGGCCAGCGCATGGCAATCTCACGGCATCTGCCAATGTCTGTATTGGCATCGACGCCTGTGAAAGTGATGAATCGTGGTTGGTTCATTTCGTGGCCTACTTCCTGTCCGATGAAATCCTTCATACGCGTTTGCCTTTGTATGCAAAGATTCCGTCCATCGACGACAGGATGATAACGCCGTCTTCGAACTCCAAGACGTGGGTGGAGTCTCCTTCATCAACGTAGGCTTCGATAATCTCAGCAACTCTCTCCGCAATCTCCAAGTTCGTGTATCCATCCTTGTCGAGTGCTCGCACAAGCTCAAAGCATGCGGTGAACGATCTTTGTTCTTTCGCTGCAAGTGCGAGGGCTTTGTCGTCTTCGGCCTTGTGCTCATCCCACCAGTCGGCGAGGCGGCGAGCGTCGGGGGTTCTCCCATCATAGACGATTCGGTTGCGCTGCTCGTCAGTCATGAGGCGCAGTATGATGCACAAGGTCTTCATGTTTTCTTCACCATCGGTGCCACCGTAGATGTCAGCGGAGGCGTGGGCCACGTCAGCGGGGACAGTTTGTCCCAACGCGCCGTAGATGTACACGAGGTTCTTCGCTGCCTGCTGCTGTTGGCGTTCCTTGACTGTCGGTTTCATGTGGTCTGATCTGCAGGGCATTTGTACACTCTCCTTCATAATCGGTTGATCCCTTATCCCCTAACATGAAGTGATTCGCAAGGATTATTTGCTTCAAGAAAAAATCTTTTACACATTCTTCCCGAATTTTCTCCCACTGCGCAGGCGTTACAGCATCCCAGAATTCCTTCGACATAAAAGGCATTCAGTGCACCCGTTCATTCAGCGGCGAACCCGTGTCGACAGGCCATAGAGGATCGTCGAACACGTCAGAGAACAGATAGCCGTTCTCAGCGATGATTTCCATCGCAGTCAGCGTGGGCATTACCGAATGTGTCTTGTGCCCGTCTACCCTGTCCCATCCACAATGAGACAGGACCGCTTGTAGCCACCCTCTGTAGTTGGCGGCGCTGTACGCAAGAGGATAGTTTCGGTAGAAGTGCCGATAGCTGGGGCACCGTGCTGCGGTCTCCATGATATTGTCATAGGTCCACTTCATTTCACTGCCTCCGCAATACTTCGACACACGCCTCCGTGTTCATGTAGCTCAGGCTTGTCAGACATTTTTCGACTGGGTCCAATGGTGGTGGTGGTGGTGCCATGATGGACACGATAACCACCGAAACGGATACGATCAGAACGACAAGTACCGACGCAACGGCACCCTGTACTCGGACGAGATATTCAAAATTCAATGTCCAGTGCCTCCTTGAGCATTTGAACACGCTCCGCGTGTCCTGTTTTGATTCCCATCCGCATGGCGCGGTTGTGGGCGTTGACCATGATTTTGAACAAAGGCTCCGCCCGCTCCAATACCTCGGGGCCGTGGTCGGCTTTCCCGAAGCCCAGATCGGCACCGTCGATGTAGAATATGACGTTGGACCTGTGATCCCGGTGGGGATCATAGAACAGGACGATGCCGTTATTGGTATCGTACCGCTGCATCCGGCAGTCTTCCCACTCAATATGGTGGGGAACTTGCATTCCGTTATGGCTCATCTTGCAACGTCCTCCAATGTGGCAACCTTCACGAAGGATGCATTTGTCCAACGGAACACGGTCCCGTCCATCAGTTCGATGTCCCAGTATTTCACTGTTGGAACTGATTCGTCAAGGGGTCCTCCCATTTCCTCCCACTCTTCCTCGGTGCATATAGGCTGACGCCCCCACGCACGCAGAATTCCGATGCCGGTATGGCCTGACCCGGCGTGGTGCACCGTCGATGCCTCGAACACCCAGTCACCGAGCTTGACATCGTTCAGACGCCCGAAGACATCATGCTGCCGATCTGACCCACCCAGTGACAGGGAGAAGGCCGCGTAAGCGGCATGGCGCAGCATGGTGGCTGTCTCTTCCCAGTTGTTCATATGGTTTCCACCTTCTCGACTTGAATGCTGACTTGTGTGACGTCCTCGATCACATGCCATATGACTTGGAGGACCATGTAGACACCGCTGTGCAGTGCAACACCCTCGCCGACACGCGGCACCGCTTCCATGGAAGCGGTCTCGATGAGTTCGGGTGGATTTCCCGAAAGGAATCCAACGTAGATCATACGTGCTCCTTCAACTTGTTGGCAAGGGCATCCCAACGGCGACGAGCTTTGACAGTTCGAACGAGAAATGTTCAGCCGTTAGGCTGTAATCCCCGAATTCCCACAGATGCTTGTTGTGTGGATACTTGGCCACCTTCTGTGCACGGTACATCGACGCCAAAATGGACCCGGCGTGCCGGACGCGATCATGCACTTCCAAAAAAGCCTCGTGCTTTTCGACAAAGTCTTCGACCAAGAACATGTTCATTCCTGATCCTTTACGTTTTGCGACATCCAGTTTTTCGACATCCACCGGGAGAATTCAGCCCCGGCCCCGATTGGCCATAGGAGTGTCCAGACGAGGCCGTAGTCTTTCTCCACCACCAGATACCATGACGACATAGAAACCCCCCTGAAATGATGTCCATAATCATAGGCCCTCTCCCCCTTCGAACTGGATGTGTGCTCCTGTGGTGTATGCATGGTGCCCTACGGGCACGCACAGATAGACCTGAACCTTTCCACCAGAGGCTTCGTGGTCCACGACATCCTCTGCCAGCGCTTCCCGCGACCGGTGCAGTTTCAGCCCATCGGTTGCGTTCTTCTCGTAGAGTGTCTTCGTGACGTAGAATTCTGCGTGGTTCACAGCCCTGCCTCCCCATCATAGCCAGCGGGTATGGTTCCACCCTCACGGCGAATTTCGTCGTTGATGACCTCCCCGTTGGCGGGACCGAAGTCAGCGTACTGGTAGAATTCCCGAAGGTATTCCAGTTCTTCGGCGTCGGCGCGGGAGCTTTCCTGCACGCTGCATTTCTCTTGGTTTGAATCGGTGAAGCTGATCCGGGCGAACCCGCGTTCTGTATATTCCATCAGTTTGTCCTTTCGTGCGGGCACCGAAGCCCTGTTCTGATTGTGGCTGCACACGCGTCGCAGCCGCTTCGAGGGTACGACTTACCTTCGTCGCGTAGGCGGTTGCGACATTTGCGCGGACGCGGATCATCATCATCGTCACCATCCCCCGGTGGAAGTGCGGAGGGGGGTGCGGCTGCACCTAGCGCGGGGAGGGTGCCGTAGTAGGCGTGATAGGCGCGGACGAAGTCTTCTCGTTTCAGATTGAACTGCTCGACCGTCATGTCACCGTTGTCGAAGACGCAGTCCGCGAACG
>Ga0136601_1000820_pt1 | contig 11714 bp, 13 predicted proteins | sample AntRauMFilla2699_FD_181020 | JGI IMG/M metagenome (GOLD analysis project Ga0136601, IMG submission 181020) | Saline lake microbial communities from Rauer Islands, Antarctica - Metagenome Filla 2 #699 | ecosystem: Environmental > Aquatic > Non-marine Saline and Alkaline > Saline | place... | reverse complement strand
GCACCATCAGCGTCGAAATTCACGACATCGATGGTCAAGAAAAATACGAGGATCGCCGACACACTTTCTACGAAGGCACCGATGTTTTCATTGTGATGTATGATGTAACTTCGCCGATGACTCGGAAAAATCTTGCTTCATGGGTCAAGGATGTTGCTCAAATATGTCCTAAAGTTCCGCTGGCGATAGTCGCCAACAAGATTGACTGTGCCGGTATTTCCGAGGCAGACATTCAAGTTATTAAGGATGCCGGTGTTATTCCGATGTCGGCCAAAACAGGACGTAACTGTTTCGAGATCATTGATTCCATTCTTACCATCCTTGTTGGAAAGGATACACATGTTGAATGGTAACTAATCCGATGGTCAGCTTTAATTTGTAAGCTTTAGCTTACATATTAAGCTGACCATATAAGATAAGAGTCTAATTACAGGTAATCAAATATATATATCAGCTTTAGCTGATATATGGATATAGGTATTAATTTTAACGTTTGCGCGTATGACTCTCTTAATATGACTCTCTTAATATATAACGAACTTCTCGGCCACAGCCCATGAAGGACCGGGTATATGTTCTATTTGCTCCGCCATAAACCCGTCAGTAAATATAGAAAAGAATGATTCGTAAGTCGGGTTGAGCATATACACTCGCATTTTTTCTTCCTCTTCTAGGTCAATGTTGATCAATTGATACGGTCCCCAGCGCTTGCGTAACGATATTGACGCCAAATCTACAATCAGATCATACACATCTTTAGTGTATTCAAGATACCTATCAGGGTCCTGACCTTGATCTTGATCCCACTCTTCGTACTCAGGTGATGCCGTCAGATCCCTCAGTTGGCGATCATATTCTGGTGTTAAGACACCTTCGACGTCAGAACCATACGCAAAAGTGGCAATAAACTCTTCCGGACTTGGTGCATCGTCTTTGGCTTGTCTTTTGGCATCTTCTGAGTCGATCTCGAAGACCAGCTTATTAAAAACGGGCACCAAATATAATCGATCGACATTGACATAAGGGCTTAAGTCGTTAATGATTTGCATTTCTTCGTGAGTGTATTCTTCCGGTTGTCCTTCAATGGCCCCGGCGTGATTGGCTAAGCGAAGGACTGCTAAACGATCAACGAGTTCACGGGGAATGTTCTGAATACCAGGCGTATGGATCAGATCATATAAAGGTAAATAAGCCATGCGCTTTAAAACGTCTTCCGTCAACGACATCATTTATTACTGTATGAATATTATTGTCTGAATTGGTTGATATACCGATATATGGTCGTATGGGTAGCTGCAATCGCAAGCTATAATATTATTTTAATTTTCATTATTATCGTTGACTATGATAGTCCTATATATTCCTATATCTTTCGACAACTACCCGCCACGGTGGTCCCCACGACCAATAAAAATGAAAAATAAATAATTATTTTCAGGAATATTCGAGTTACCAACCAAGACCATGGCGTTCAATGCTACCGTTACCGTTTCTGTCCCTCTCGAAGGAAAGAATCAGTTGACCGAATGCTCTGCCGCTGTCATTGCTTATTTGCTGGACTTGGGATTTCCTGATGGTGGTGTTGCTTTGACCGACAAGGACGGCAATCAACGTGGTCCCGACTATTGGATCGCTGGTGAAGCCGCTGAGGATGGCCCATTGAACTTCTTTGGTCGTGCTAAGGCTAAGCCCAAGCGTGGTGAGAAGGCTCAAACCTTCTTGGATCGCTGCTACAAGGCTGATCCATCGGTCGGATTCGCAACCAACATCGTCGACCCGTTCTTTTTGATGTTGCATTCGCCTGAAACCAAGACGACCAGCATTTACACCTTCGACGATCCTGATGTTGATGACGGCATTGCTATCGGCAAGAGCCTCATTGGCCAGACAATGGCTCGCTGCGTCTTCGTCTTCGAAACCAAGGGTGTTGTTAGTCCTTGTGTTGTTGAAGAGATTGAGGCTACCGAGAATGAAGGTGAGGCTGAGGGTGAAGCTGACTATGACGCTACTACCGAAGAAGACGCTGAATTGGCCGTTCCTCAACTTCCTCCGCTGGTCGATGACGATCAGGATGGGGAAGACAGTGAAGAGGCTGATGATGGTCAAGACGACGATCAGACTCAACCTCAACTTTACCTGTCTGTCCCCGCTGGTGCTGAGGACGGCAGTGAAGACAGCGAGAGCATTGATGGTACGATCGATCTCGGTCCAAGCCAGCCCTCGATGCAAGGTCCGATCGAAGACCAGGAGACTGAGATTCGCAAGCCTAAGCTCCCGGCCATGCCTACCATCAGGAAGATGCCGCGCGTTACGGCTAAGGTGCCACTCACCTTGAAGAAGCCGAGGACGGCCCGGGCCAATTCGCCTAAGAGCCGTACCCGGATCAGCGTGGCTCGTGGTTAACCTGTTAACCTGTTAACCTGTTACCAGAAAAATAAAGATAGTCCTACAAATAAAACAAAAAACCCGAAAACAATAAAAATATGTACATAATATGTACATATCACTAGATATCGGAGCTAAAGCTCCCGATACCGTTAGTCCGCGCAAGACGGACTAATTATATATTAGTATGAAACTTACGGTTTCATGTTCACCTTTTCCCGACACGATTACCACGAGGATTATTTTCCAACTCTACTATAGTGGCGATGGGAATACACCTGTCGGTCCTTGGGGTCCTTGCGGTCCTTGCGGTCCTTCGGGACCATGGGGCCCTGGACATCCTCTGGGTCCCCTGGGGCCACGTTTACAATCGTAAGATTGGTCACAGGATTGGTAAGATTGGTCACAGGATTGGTGAGATTGGTCATGTGATTGACGATGTGACTGATCATATGATCAGTCACAATATTGGTCAGATTGGTGAGGCTTATAGTGGGGTTTGTGGTGAGGGTGGTGTTGTTGTTGATATTGTTGTTGATATTGTTGTTGTTGGTATTGTTGTTGTTTGAGTTGGCGCTTCCAGGCCTTTTTATACGTGGAACAACTATGGCATCTACCGCATTTATAACATACAACACATTTATGATTTCGGTACTCTTCGATGGTAATGCTGCCACGATAGCTGCATGAGCCTTCTGACATATTTATATATTAGTATTAATATATATATCGACTCCGTTAAAGTTGACAAATAAGGTAGTCTATCCATCTCATATTGCGTCGAATAAGAATATTATCATGATGATCGCATTCATACACATGTCGATTATAGTTATCGATCGAACAGGTCATCAAATACATAATAGCTGGCCTACAGCTGGCCAATGATACCTTGAACATATTTTTACCTAAAGATTCGGCTAAAATGTTGTCAATAGCCGATGGATCAGGTCGATCTAAATTTCTGGCATCATCGATAACGCACCATATGTCGAACGGTAGACTCGACAGATCTACATTATCTACCTTATCTATCTTATCTACCTTATCTACCTTATCTACATTATCTACCTTATCTATCTTATCTACCTTATCTACCTTATCTATCTTATCTACCTTATCTACCTTATCTACCTTATCTACCTTATCTACCTTATCTACCTTATTTTGGATCGGTTCTACCGTAATCTTTTTCTTTTGTCGACATATAATCAGTGCATCCCCATCCCCAACATCATCCAACGATTGTATGATGGAACCTTTGTGAATTAAGACACGATGGGACCCGTGGAACCCGGACTTTTGTCCACTTTGGCTATCATACATAGATATAACTTGATCTATCGATGTATTCGGGTCTACTGTTATGGATATCTGCCGGCCAGACACTTGTCTTATAGATATGTTCATTTAACATATCTATTAATAAATTTAACATATACTACTATTATACCGGTTATTGGTCCTCTTCCCGATGAAATTTAGCCAAGAACATATTGAATATATCCTGACCATTGACCGGATTGGGCACATCCTGCACATCCTTACTATTGTCAAAGAGTTCAATGTAAAATACTAATAGATCTCTAACGTCATATTCATTCAACTTAATATTATGCTTATCAGCGGCTTCATACGGGGTATCTTGATATATGTCAAAGCCTAAATAAGTTTTTATCATGTTAGTCTCATAATCTTCAACCAGATTGACAGATTTATCATTACGATACATTTCTGACACCAACTCATCAAACGATATCGGGATAGTTAACAATCCGAAATATTTTATGGCCAAGTATATACACGACAGGAAATATAGATCGGCCGTCTCTTTATCCAGATATCGACCGACAGCTTTACCTTCGTCCGGTCGCAAGGGATCAACATTAGTATGAAGATAATCAAGGTATCTGTCGAAGTAATACATGGCATGGAATATAATCCGGTGAGTATACCACGGCAAGGCTTCCCCTCGCTTGTTGAAAGCACCGATAACTATTTTAGTGGCCCACTTCCTTTCGATACATTTTCTAATCGTAATTTTAGGATACACTGATGGTGATGGTGGGTAATCCCGGCGACATGATTTGATCAGGTTACGATACGGTCGGAAGAAATCGTGATTCAACGCTTCAGTCACTGAGTATCTTTTATCCGGTGAAAATACTAATAAGTGTTCAAGCAAATCAACAAACTCGTCATACTTAGAACCAGATTTAGGATATTTGTTGAAGGCGGTGATATGGCGCTGATTATAACCAATCATGTCTTTGATTGAATTTTTACGAACCGGTGAAGAGTCAGAGGTCAACCTTATATCAGAATCTTGTAACATTTCGCTAATATCGGCTGATGTCACTGACTGTAATAGTCCAACAATCCGGTTGAATATGACAGTATTATCATCAGGACAATGCTTTAACAAAGGTCTTCTCCTAACCATTTCATAAAAGATACAACCAATCGACCACACGTCAGCCTTGCTACCGTGTATACTCTTTTCAGCACATATTTCTGGTGGTCGATACCAACCGGTCACTAATGTCGATGGTTGGACTTCTTGCAACGTGGGTATATTGGCCAAACCAAAATCGCATAGCTTCATGGCGGTATTGACTTTAGTGCTTTTACTTTCTTTGGACCGACTAGAACCGTTAGACCCGTTAGACCCGTTAGACCCGTTAGACTCATTATGATCAGAATAAACATACCACAACAGGTTGGACGGTTTAATGTCATAGTGGCATATACCTTTAGCATGAGTATATTCTAGGGCCAGCATGACTTGGACCATCGACAACTTAATATAACCGATATGAATGTCGTCGTCATAAATGACATTATGGCCATCAGAGTCAGCCTTGTCGAAAATAAAGTAGATATTATCATCCTTGTGTTCGTCACGGTATTGACCCGATATCGGTGAATTAGGTCGAGGGAAAGGATTACCGAAAGATATGCTATTCAAGTTAACAATATACGGGTGACCTCTAACTTTATTCAACATATCCATTTCTCTGATAGATCCACAAAAATCCACACAATTGTCGACGATATTGCGCTTGACGGCTACTTGTTCAACTACATCACCATCAGTAGTTTCGGCCGTGTAAACAATGCCATACGTGCCATCACCGGCTTTAGATATCTTCTTCATATACACTTTTGTATATGGATATAAAGTCATTAAACATATACTTCATCATTATTACGGTGATCGGCTTAAAATGTTGTATAGTTGTATGTGTCAATATGTATATTAATACTTGATAAGTATTAATCTGATGGTCAGCTAAAGCTGACCATATAAATATTATAGATATAATAAAAGATGAGCTATATTCCTACTCGTGGTATGTACAACAATGATATTATGCCTGGATTAGCCAGTGGCGGTGGCGCGGCTTTAGGTGCAGCTGTTGGTGGACCGGCTGGCGGTGCTTTGGGTGGTGCGGCTGGACCGCTATTAGTCGGTGCGGCTAGAAATGACGACGTTGACCGATATGTTCCGGCGGCCGTTATGGGCGGTGTTGGTGGTGGCCTAGGGGCAGCTGTTGGTGGACCTCTTGGAGCTGGTTTCGGCGGTCTGGCTGGTGGATTACTTGGGTCTAATTTTTAAACTTCTATCTTATTTACGGTTAACATAGTCAGAAGTATTCGCCACTAATTCTGAAATCTGTCAAAATAGGGTTAACCAATCCTTAGTAGTTTTACCAGGGATTTTGTCGCTAGAAAAGTGTAAAAATGACGTTTCAAGGTACTACCCTTGGCGAGACATCTATCTCAAAATATGTTAGATACGTAAACATATTAGTCATCTGTTTACTTTGTCCAGAATTATTTGTCACCGATTCTGAAATCTGTCAAAATAGAGCGACCTAATCCTTACTAGTTTTACCAAGGATTTTGTTGCTAGAAAAGTGCAAAAAGTGTATTCTAAGGGTAGTATATATATGGGCTGAAGCCCATATACTGGTTTGTCCACTTTGTGGACAAACTACCTTGGCGAGACATCTATCTCAAAATATGTTACATAGTAAACATATTAGTTATTTAGTCTGTGATAATTATATCAGCTATAGCTGATATAAAATTTTTATATGGTCAGCTAAAGCTTACCACCTGATTAATACCTATAGGCATTAATTTTAGTAGTAGTAGTAAGTCACTCACAGATGAGCCTTGTATTTCTGATACAGTTGAACCATAGCGGTGTCAAGTTGATCCAAAGTCTTATCCTTAACCCGGAACTCAATCATAAAATCCTCAACATACTTACGCCTAACCGTATCATTGGTCATCAATGCATCCAAGTTGACTTCGTCTAAATCCATACTGGAATGTTCAGCCTGATAATGGTAAATCTTGATCAAATGGTCAAAGCTGACACTGCGACATTCATTATCATTAGCACCGAAGTCATGCGGTATCTTCGCCCAAAGCTTGGCATAATCATAACGATATTCACAGCCAGCATTCCAGAAATACTCGTCTTTGACACCGGCATAGTAAATAAAGCATGATTGTTCTTGGGGCGTCTTGGCCTGGTAATCATCTTCATGAACATGACGAAGCAAATGCATCAAGGGATTGGCATACTTCCAAAAGTACCTGTCGTCAGTAGTCCAACAAAGCCCTTGCGCAAATGTTTGGAAATAGCGATAGTCCCAGACACTCTTGGATGATCGACATCGTTTAGCTGGCAATACTAGCGGAATAATGACTCGGGCAAAATCTGAACCAGGCCAGTCGAAATCCTTGGCGGTAAGAAAAGAATCGATTTGGTCAATCGTGTCGCTTGGGCTGACGGCTGTCATTGTAGGCGGTTATCTGTCTGACGATAGATAATTTTATATCACTTTTAAGTATTATAAATGGCTAACCTTATACGGATATCATACTATTAACTATTAAATATGTGTGCTAAAGCACACATACCGTTAGTCCGAGCAAGACGGACTAATTAATTTTACGATGTATGGCCAGATATACTTAGCGTTATGTTTTTCTTAACCGATGAGTTCTCTCTTCTCCTCATTGTTAGTCCTTCTAATGAGTTTATTGGTAGTGGTACCATCTTATGATTAGCCACCAACTGATTATAGAGCCAAGCCGAGATATGAATACAATAATAGATAGTGTCTTTGCTGATCCTCTTTTTCTTACATCCTTTGATTGATCGACCCCTCAACATAACAGTAGTATATAGTTTATCCCTAAGTTTGGTTATGATTTCGGTCGAACAACATTGATAGACCATCAATCTAGTCGCCTTCTGATCAAGACCAAATACCTCTTCACAAAATTCACGAACAGCTGTTTCTTTTGGTCCTTTGTCAGTACTCTCTTTTTTACCACCAGGGAAACTTAAATCAAGTGTCTTGTCAGCTATTAATAAGACATTACCATTATGATGTAGTACTATGCAAGCACACCAAATCATACGTGTTTCAAGAAAACACGTATGCCATTATATTGTCATTTTACCATATAAGAGCTAATATTATTTCAGCTCAAGCAAAGAAAGGGTTAGTCCCCATCTGGTGAAAATACATGCTCGCAAACTCATCCGAGCTGTCCGACTTGTAACACTCGATTTTAATATCAGTATAGTCAAGTCCTAATGTCTTGATTAGATTAGCTAATGCTGTACCAATAGTGACCACATTTCTATCCAGATTCACATTAAGTTCGTATGTATGTCGGCGAGGACCCATTCCATATATTAGTGGTGCCGGTACAAGTTCCGTTCCATAGGCTCGCCATAAAGTACGGGCACCCTCAGTTAAATCGTCACCACCTACCTTTATCTCTAATCTAGTTGCTGCTGCTGGGGCTACCATTGCCGCTACTTTTAAATAGGCCCCGGGTCTATCAATTACTAGAGTACAACGATCTATGAGCTTTCTGGCAGCATGTAAAGCAATATATGCATGAATAGTAGTATCGGCGACATCATGATAATCAACACCAGGAAAATCTCGGGTCAATCTTGTCCGCCATAGTCGATCGGTGCGGCAAAAAATAGACATGCGTATATTGGTTTGACATAAGCTCAATAGGTCATTGATTGGTAACCTGATAGCCATCTGAAACAGTGATTCATTGTCGATGTTGATGTTGATGTTGAGGCCAGGATCTTCCATTTTATAGATATGTAGATATATATCTACATATTTTATATGGTCAGCTAAAGCTTGATGTACGGATATTTTGTAAACTGACCCTGACCTACCGTATCATCGTATATATATACTCATGTCAGTATAGTTGAAGCCCATCGTTTCAATCACATCAACTACAAATTCAGCAACGTCGAGTAGATTGCGATTAACGACGAAACTGGCCTCTATAGGCATTCCCCGCCGCTGTTCACTTGCTGGCGGGTGATTCTCCAGAAAAGTACGGTAATTCTCAACCAGACCTTCCTTTATCTTTACTTGCACTATAACATTAGGACTAGGTTTCCTATAGGGCGGTATGTCGTCAATAACCAGATGAGCACCCGGCCTTTTGACTGTAATATGAGCCACCCCATCTATAAGATTTTCGGCAGCGTAAAGGGCGATGTAGGCATGGACAGCAGTATCAGATACTTCATGGTAATTAATTCCAGGGAAATCACGCGATAATCTTGTCAGCCATAGCCGATCGGTGCGACAAAAGCGGGACATGCGTATATTGGTTTGACATAAGTTCAAAAGATCATCGATTGGTAACCTAATAGCAAGGTGAAGCAGCGATTCGTCGTCAATGTTGAGTCCCGGATCTACCATTTATATATATATATATGAACATCTTTCACCATTGCTGAAATACAAAATCAGTATTATGGCCCATTTAGCTGACCATCAGTATGTAAGCTTCAGCTTACATATTTAATTTGTCCATAATAAATAGCTGTGATGGGATCGACCTATACACTATTATACTGGTTGTTTTTTATCATACTAATACTATTAGCTTTATACTGTTTAGGTCGAGAATTTAAGTATAGTCGATGTATGTATGGTCTCGATGAATGTGCCGATCCTATAACAAGAAACATCAAATGTTGTGATGGTAATGGTAAAAGCCATTACTATGGTAGATGGTCGGACCAAGACGATGTGGCCAACTTGCTTGATCGAATTGATTGGTTAGCCAAGAACAATAACTTATCCCGCTTTATCATTGAACGGAGTTATGTCATCGGTTTTGTGACCATGTTGGCCATATCGTTTGCCATCTATAACAAATTTTTATCTGTTCACAAGATGGTTATTATAATCTTTGCCGTCATGGTGATCGTGATATCCGTTAGTAGATTTTTCGACTTCCATGGTGGTGAGTATCCCAAATTTTATATCAGGGATAATATTAGGAGGATAAGGGCAAAACTTGACTTAAAACCAGGGCGAGTCCGGAAACCATGTCACGTTTCCCGACTACCTTTCCGGACGGTTATGAATGAAATCATAAATAGATAGATAGTCACAACACCTTAACCCGACCTATAGGGATATACTAGCTCTTACAAATGATCGTAATTATCAAAATGACCAATATATAAATCCCATCTCTTACCAGAGTCGCGGATAAGTATAAAGTATCGGTTACCACCCCAAATGGTCGATAACTATGATTGTCATACCTTATATGTAACGACCGGAGTAGCCTCTAAAGAACAATTAGCTCACTCTCTGTTGGAAACTAAAAGGTTGGCCGAAGAGATTCTTCAACAAGACATACCATGTGAGTTTCAGATCAATGTCATTGTTGGTCGGAATGGCCAATACTATGGTGTCGGTTATGTCAGGGTGTCTAATCCAATCATGTATTGGATCCTGGTCGGCCGTAATCCTGACGGTAGTGAACGCGTAGAAACTATACCAGATCCTGATTGGGATCCAGGTGAGGGTGAGGGTGAAGACGATGAAGAAAGTAGCGATGATTTTGGTGAATGGGCCGAAGTCAAGGAAAAAGAGGATCATAAGGTCAGACCAATGATAACCCGGGAACTGGGTCCATTAGTTAATGTTCCGGGCTACCGATACGACGAGGATCAACTGAGTCATTTCCGAGCCATCGCTGAAGAACGGGGTGAAGATGCTGATCAGATCGATGAAGTTGGCCATTTCATCATTCAACGCGGTCACTTCAAACATGTTGGCAGTAATAAGTTGGCCAATGTTTTGTTTGCTCGAAAGACGCCGCCGTGGATCGGTGAACAAATGGATAAGTTGAAAGCGGATATGTCTCGATACTGCACCGGCCCACCGAATAAGAAAATATATATGCGAGTGAAGGGTAAAGTTATTGACGGTCCTGCGCCACTGATCCATGTCGACAATGATACGGTGTACGTTGGCTTCGACCCCGATGGCAATGATGGACCTTTTGCTAAGTTCATGGTAACTAAATACGTTTTTAATCGAGGCGTCAGGAATGAGTCGCGGATGGTTTTCTTTGACTATTCGTATGCTCACGGCGACGTTGACATCAGTACCAAGAATATCAAGATTCCGGATCAAAGGTCGCGAAAGTCTGACCGAGGTAGACAGGGCGGACGGGATGGACAAGGAGGTAGTGGTGGTAGGAATGGTCGAAGGAACGGTGGAGGCAGTGGTGGTAGGAATGGTAGTGGTGGTCGACACAGTGGGGGTGGTAGTAGGGGTGGTAGGAGCGGAAGCAGTGGTCGGGACGGACGACAGGGTCGAGGGCGTCGATGGTGATTATGGTGACAAGGTGACCATGGTGATACTGGCCCAAGTTATAAGTGTTTATTGAACACTTATCGGTATAAATTAGTAAGTTGACAGAGTAGTAGTATATACTCTGATTCTGGTCAACCAGACAGAGATAGAGTATATCATGTCCAATATACTCTATCTAGGTCGACCAGATGGAGATAAAAATGTCATATCCGTATATCAAGCTAAAGCTTGATATATTATATCTATTTCATGTCGACCAGATGGAGATAGATATCATGTCAATATATCTATTTCATGTCGACCAGATAGAGATAGATATCATGTCAATATATCTATTTCATGTCGACCAGATGGAGATAGATATCATGTCAATATATCTATTTCATGTCGACCAGATGGAGATAGATATCATGTCCAATGGATATCAAGCTTTAGCTTGATATATTATATCTGATTCTGGTCGACATATAGTTATTGTTACTAGAATTATTCGACACCAATTCTGAAATCTGTCAAATTGGGGTGACCAAATCCTTACTAAATTTACTAGGGATTTAGTCGCTAGAAAAGTGCAAAAACGGCGTTCTAAGGGTAGTATATATGTGAGCTAAAGCTCACATACTGGTTTGTCCA
>Ga0136601_1000818_pt1 | contig 11742 bp, 8 predicted proteins | sample AntRauMFilla2699_FD_181020 | JGI IMG/M metagenome (GOLD analysis project Ga0136601, IMG submission 181020) | Saline lake microbial communities from Rauer Islands, Antarctica - Metagenome Filla 2 #699 | ecosystem: Environmental > Aquatic > Non-marine Saline and Alkaline > Saline | place... | reverse complement strand
TCAGATAGTTTCGCAGAACGATTGATTGCGTTTGCAATCGTGGAAGGAATCCAGTTCTCTGCATCATTTGCTTCTATCTTCTATCTTAAAAAGCGAGGACTGATGCCAGGGCTAACCTTCACTAATGAGTTAATTTCACGAGACGAAGGAATGCACAGGGATTTTGCGTGTTTGCTATATAACAATCACCTGGAGAATAAACTGCCAGAAGAGAGAATCCACGCAATGGTTACAGAGGCGGTAGATATCGAGAAAAAATTTGCGACAGAGTCACTACCGGTTTCTCTTATTGGGATGAACGGAGATCTTATGTGTGAATACATTGAATTTGTAGCGGATCACTTATTAGAAGCTTTGGATTGTTCAAAAATCTACAACACAGAAAATCCATTTGATTTTATGGACATGATTTCTATTCAAGGAAAAACAAACTTCTTTGAAAAAAGAGTTGCGGAATATCAAAAGAGTGGAGTTGCGAATGGAGATGATTCAAACGGACACTCATTTAGCACGGATGCGGATTTCTAGAGACTGTCATTATTATTTAACAACAAAACTATGCATGTAATCAGAAGGAGTGGAAAGAAAGAAAAAGTGAAATTCGATAAGGTGCTACTGCGTCTGGAGAAACTTTCATATGGGCTTGATACCAAACACGTTTCTGTTGCAGAAGTTGCAGCAAAGACATTGGCGGGTATTTATGACGGAGTGCAAACAACTGAGTTGGATAACCTTTCAGCTGAAATTGCAGCATCAATGTCTACAAAGCATCCAGACTATTCTATTCTGGCTTCTAGAATTGCAGTATCTAACATTCACAAGAATGTAAATAAAACATTTTCTGAAAATATTGAATTGTTGTTCAAGTACAAGGACGTAAAGACAGGGAAGAAGGCACCGCTGATTGCGAAAGACGTACGAGACATTATCAAGAAACATGCAGATGATTTAGACGCTGCAATTATTTATGACCGGGACTTCAAATACGATTACTTTGGAATCAAAACCTTAGAGAGAGCGTACTTGTTGAAAAGGGACGGAAAAATTTCTGAGACACCACAACAAATGATTATGCGTGTGGCTGTCGGTATTCACAAAAAAGATATCAAGTCTGCTATAGAAACATATGAACTAATGTCAAAGAAGTACTTTACTCATGCAACTCCAACATTATTTAATGCAGGAACACCAAACCCTCAGTTGTCATCGTGTTTTTTACTTGCAATGCAAGATGACTCTATCGCGGGTATCTACAACACACTAGGTCAGACTGCGCGTATCTCACAGTACGCTGGTGGAATTGGTATCTCGGTGCACAACGTCCGAGCAAAAGGTTCATACATAAAAGGAACAGGAGGTATCTCAAACGGTATTGTTCCAATGCTTCGAAACTTTAATGAAACAGCCAGATATGTTGATCAGGGAGGAGGAAAGAGAAAAGGGTCATTCGCTATTTACATGGAGCCATGGCACGCGGATATTTTTGATTTCTTGGAGCTCAAGAAAAATCACGGGAAGGAAGAGATGCGAGCGAGAGATCTTTTCTATGCTCTATGGGTTCCAGATCTATTCATGAAGCGCGTACAGGCAAACGAAATGTGGTCATTGATGGACCCAAATGTTTCAGTTGGTCTCTATGACGTTCACTCTGAAGAATTTGAAAAACTATATTTGGAATATGAAAAGGAAGGTAAATTCATGAGACAAATTCCTGCGCAAGAACTATGGTTCAAGATTGTAGAGTCACAAATTGAGACAGGAACACCGTACATGTTGTACAAGGACGCTGCCAACGCAAAGTCTAACCAAAAAAACCTAGGAACAATCCGCTCTTCAAACTTATGTGCAGAGATCCTGGAGTACACATCACCAAAAGAAGTCGCTGTTTGTAACCTTGCTTCAATTGCACTTAACCGATTTATTACAAAAGAAGGGGAATATGATTTCGAAGAGTTAGGAAAAATTGTTTCAGTGATTGTGAAAAACATCGATCGAGTTATAGACGTAAACTTTTATCCAGTTAAGGAAGCAGAATTTTCTAATATGCGCCACCGTCCAATGGGTATTGGGGTTCAAGGATTGGCAGATACATTTGCAAAAATGAAGTTGCCGTTTGAATCACCTGAAGCAAAACAATTGAACAAGGATATTTTTGAGACGATGTACTACTACGCAGTAAAGACATCTAATGAACTTGCTAAGAAACACGGAACGTATAAAACATACAAAGGCTCACCTCTTTCAAAAGGTAAGTTCCAGTTTGACCTGTGGGGAGTAAAGCCATCAGATAGATACGATTGGGAAAAGTTACGAGAAAGTATCAAGAAAGACGGAATGAGAAATTCACTACTACTTGCTCTTATGCCGACAGCATCTACTTCACAGATTCTTGGAAATAACGAATCATTCGAGCCTGTAACATCAAACATCTATACACGCCGAGTACTTTCTGGAGAGTTTATTGTGGTGAACAAGCACCTTTTGCGAGACCTTATTAAGCTTGATCTATGGAACGATGAGATGAAAAACGAGCTTATTACTGCAAACGGGTCTGTCCAGGGTATTGATCGAATTCCACAAAATCTAAAAGATTTATACAAAACAGTTTGGGAAATTTCGCAAAAAACGGTGATCGATATGGCAGCTGACCGTGGAGCATTTGTGTGCCAGACACAGTCAATGAATATCCATATGGAAAACGCGACACCTGCAAAAGTTACATCAATGCACTTCTACGGATGGGAAGCAGGATTGAAAACAGGAATGTACTACTTTAGAACTAAGGCTGCACGAGATGCCATCAAGTTCACTGTGAAGGGTAAGAAAAAGGAAGAAAAGAAATAATACCGATGACTCCATTTATAACTCCAGCCATAGATATGATAATTGCTCTGCTTGCTATTTATGCAGTACTCTATTATCTGTACATACGTATTTATAAAAAAGACCTGAAAGGAATATATTCAGTAGACATTAAGGTTTCGTTAACATTGCTACTACTTGTCATCGCACTATATTACGACTCAGGAATGACAATGAATCTTGTGGGGCTTGAAGTTGGATGGTTAGCATTTTTCATACTCATTTCATTTATGATAGAAACACTGTTTTTCTTACTGTACAGAAGAGTAGTTGGGCTAAGCTGGAAACAAGTAGGGAAGAAAATAACTTAGTACAAAAACTAAAGGGTTAGGTAAAAATTGGCCAAATAAAAAATCTGGGAACACCAGATTTTTTTATTTGAATTACATATTTGGGCGACTACTGGGAATCGAACCCAGATTGCCGGCACCACAAGCCGGAGTAATAGCCGTTATACAATAGCCGCCATATATTATGAGACCGAAATCTCAGTGGTGGCTATTATTACAGAACGGAGCCGTATTGTAAAAGAGACCCACAAAGACAGTTACTTGTTTAATAATTTATTTAATAATGACAGCATCCGATCGGAGCAATAAACAAAAAAGTTGCAAACGGCTAGCCTGCGGTTACAATAGCCAAGCACTACGCACCTGCTCAGGTGATGGAATTGGTAGACATGCTAGCTTGAGGGGCTAGTGGCCGTTTGGCCGTGCGGGTTCAACTCCCGCCCTGAGCACAATATATAAAACATGCACTTTGTTCTATTAAGAGCAGAATTATTGTATAATTCAAAAAAGCATAAAAACAATCGCAATTATGCGATTGCTTTGTATATTTAACCCCCTAAAACGCAAACACCAACATGAAAAAAATAATTATTATAGTAAGTGCACTTGTCATCTTGATTGTAGGTGCATTCCTTATCTTGAGCTCGGATGACCTGGAAGAGGCACCAGAGGATACTAAAATCCAAGAAGTACAAACTGACTTCGTTTCTAATCTTTCTCTTGATTCAGAACCAATTTTTGCATATGGGCAAGTTATTTCATCTGATTCAGTTGCTGTAGTGCCAGAAAAATCAGGTGTTGTAAAACGAGTAATTAAATCATTGGGGCAAACAGTAAATGCAGGGGAAACAGTGATCGAATTACAAAACTCAAGTGAACAACAGGCAGTTCTACAGGCACGCTCATCTCTCTCTTCAGCACAAGCGCAACTTATCAAAGTGCAAGAAGATGCAGACGTGCAGGATTTACAGAGTCTACAGTTGGCAATTAGTGATAGGGAAAACCAATTGCAACAACTACAAAGTGGTCTACAAGAAACAGCATTTTCACTTTCACAGGATGTGAGAACTTCTATTTATACAGATTTCGACACATTCTTTAGTTCTCCGACTACTGATCCACGACTTATCTTCGCAACACCAAACGCATCAGACACAAATATTATTGTAGTTTTACGCGAAGGCCTCCAGGACACTATCGATGCCTTCTTGGGAAGACAATTTCCAGTTCCAACAACCCAGGCGCAGGAACAACAAATCATTAGAGACGTTCGCGCATATATTGATGAATATGAAACAAACATAGATGCACTTCTGGCATTGGTACAGGCACAGCCTAAATCTATTATTTCTACAGAAATAAGTATTCAATATCTTAATACACTCAATAGAATCAAGGTTGAGGTGAATTCAAAAAAACAAGCACTGACAAACAGTGCTCAGTCTCTTGCTGCTGCACGAAACGCGCTGAGCGTCGCACAAAATAACTTTGAAAATTTAAACGAAGATCCAGACGCTCAAGATGTTTTCATTGCACAAAATGGAGTAGTGAGTGCACAAGCTGGATTAACCTCAGCACAGATTGAACTAGCCAAAACATTCATCACATCTCCTATATTCGGACGTATCTCGTCAATTGAGACACGAGTAGGGCAATTAGTGGGACCTCAAAATCAAGTATTTGTGGTTTCAAGTTCAGGATCAAAAAGAGTAGACATCTTTGTTTCTGAGACAGAAGCATCACGAATATTTGTTGGATCAACTGCAACAATTAACGAATCAATTAGTGCTCAGGTGGCACGTGTTTCACCAACAATTGATTCAACAACTGGGAAAATTAAAATTGAACTATTTCCAACTGAACAATCATCACTAACAGAAGGTGCAGGTGTACGAGTACAAATGAATACAACACGTACTAATGTCTCTACGGAAGCTGGATTTGCCATACCAATTGAGTCAGTATTTGTGCGAGGAAACACTTCATTTGTCTATGTAGTAAGAGACGGTAAGGCAGTTCCACAAGTTATTAATACTGAAGGGCTGTTTGGTCCAACAGTACGAGTGTCTGCGGGAATTAATCAGGATGATGAAATCGTTCTCTTTGCACGAGGTGTGAAAGATAATCAAGTGATTAGAGTAATGGAGGAGCCAGAAGCTAACGATACTGATGTATCAACTAATCAATAAGTATGGTTGGTTTTTGGAAATTCTTTCTTGATAACAGGGCGTTTACATATTTCCTGACATTTCTTTCTATTCTTGCAGGAGGGTATGCGGTCATGACGATTCCTAAAGAGTCGACGCCAGAAATTACCATTCCCATCGCGGTCATTAGCACGCCATTTTTCGGAGCTTCCGCACAGGACGTAGAATCATTGGTAACAGACAAAATTGAAGCTCGGGTAGCAACAATTTCAGACATCAAGCAATACACATCAACATCACGTACGGGATTTTCGTCCATCGTTGTTGAATTTGAACAAAATGTAGATATAGATGAACGAGTTACTCGACTAAAAGAAGCTGTAGATAGCACAAAGGGGGAATTACCATCTGATGGGAATGATCCCTCGGTTACCAAAATTGAATTCTCTAACCAACCAGTGCTCACAGTATCTCTCGTCGCTGATGTTCCACCCTACGTATTTCAACAGATCGTTGATGAATTAGAAGAGAAAATATTAGAGGTAGATGGCGTTGCCCGTGTAAACTATTTTGGAATTCCAGAGCGAGAAATAGCTCTACTAGTAGATAACAGAAAACTTATCGAGACGGGTATAGATTTTGGTGCAGTAGTGCAGGCACTTTCTAGTGCAAACGTGACACGCCCGGTGGGAAGCATCATTATTAACTCGGTCGAATATCCACTGGATCTCAAAGCTGAGGTGGCAACATTCAATGACCTACGCTCAACACCTATTGCACAATCAGGGGTTTCATCTCTAGGGATTGCAGATATTGCAGATATTAGTAATGGATACAAGCCAGAAGACACGATTACTCGCGTGGGTATCCCAGGGTCAGGAACACAAAACTCCGTAACTCTTAATATTCTTAAAAAAGATGGTGGAGATATTACAAAGATCACTGCAGAAGTGCGTGATTTGATAGAGGCTTCGAAAGAAGACATATTAATTGGAGTAGAGACCGTGGTTACAAATGATGCAGGAAAGAGTATTAATGACGACCTTTCGGGACTATTGGTAAGTGGACTACAAACAGTATTTCTTGTATTTATTGTTCTATTCTTTGCTGTGGGAGTACGGGAGTCAATCATTGCTGCAATATCGATCCCCATTTCATTCATGCTCGCATTCGTAGCATTTCTCTTTGTGGGAAACACCATAAACTTTATTTCACTCTTTGCACTCATTCTGTCAGTAGGAATTTTGGTGGATACCGCCATTGTGGTTGTCGAGGGTATTAATGCCAAAATTCAAGAAGGAAAGCGACGACAAGACGCGGCAGTTGAAACAATTCAAGAATACGGGATACCACTTATTGCGGGAACAATGACGACAATTGGAGTGTTCTTCCCACTACTATTTCTTTCTGGAATCACAGGTCAGTTCATTGCAGGTATTCCATACACAATCATCTTTGTACTACTCGCGTCACTCTTTGTGTCACTCGCATTTGTAACAGTGTGGTGTGCGACGTTCCTTAAAAATAGAGAGCATATTGACCAGGACGGATGGTTTAATAGACAGTTCACAAAACTAGAAAACAATTACAAAAAAATTATTCAACATCTCTTGAACAATGCTGTTTCTCGGAGATTATTCCAAGCCGGTATTGTTGTGGCATTTCTACTATCTATTGGATTGGTTGCGACGGGACTTATAAAAGTTGAATTTTTCCCAGCAGGAGATTTAGAATTTGCATACGTCAACATTGAAAGACCATCAGGAGCATCACTGGAACAAACCGATGAATACGTAAAAGAAATAGAAGCGTTATTACAGAACGTGGACTTTCTTGATTCATATGTGACAACGATCGGAGAGACTTCGGCATTCTCTGGGAATGATATTTTTGTTGGAGACCAATATGCAAATATTACTCTGAATGTTTCTTCAGAAAGGCAATCAGACGGATTAGGATTATTGGATGGATTGCGAGAACAAGCAGAGGCAAATGGATTAGCAGACGCTGATATCACTGCAGCAGCAGGAGGGCCTCCTACAGGCGCACCTGTTGAGGTTGTCTTTACTTCTGAGAATACTGAATTACTGAGAGAGACTGCTCGTTCTGCAGAAGCGCTACTTAATAATCAGCCTGGAGCAATCAACGTATCAACTACTCTGCCACCGAACAATTCTGGATTTAATATTATCGTCGACAGGAACGCACTGTTTAGATTTGGAGTCTCACTCAATGCTGTGGCAACAGCAATCGTAGGAGCAACAGATGGTATCGAGCTATTTGATATCACAGAGAATGGTCAAGACGTAACAGTGATTGTTAAAAATAAATTAGATTTTGAGGTAGAGGGAACAGTTACGAAAAGGATTACACCCGACAGGCTTTCTCAACTACAAGTAAGCAACAACAGAGGGGAGTCAATCTTATTGGGAAGTCTTGTTTCAGTCGAACTTGCAGAAGCTGATTCAGAAATCTCTCGAACAGATGGAGAACGAAACGTTACTGTTACTTCGGAGCTCACAGAGGGAAGCAATGCTAATGAAGTAAGAGCTGCGTTTAGAAGTGAGCTCGAGGAAATTATGCCAGCAGGAGTAGCGTTCTCATTTGGTGGTGAAGCTGCAGAGCAGGATCAGTCATTTGCTGAAGTGGGTATAGCATTCTTGGTAGGAATATTTTTAATGTTCTCAATTTTGATCTTGCAATTTGGAAAGTGGAGACAGACATTCATTATTCTGTCGGTTATCCCATTTGCGCTTGCAGGTGTGTTACTGGGACTCTTTGTTTCTGGTAATGCGCTTTCGTTCCCAGCGACACTTGGGCTGATTGCGCTTGCAGGTATTGTGGTTAATAACTCTATTATTCTAGTATCCGTATTTAATCAGCTGCGAGTGAAATACCCAGAATGGTCACTTGAAGAAGTGGTAACAGAAGGGTCCCGCATGCGTTTACGGCCAGTAGTTCTGACAACGGTGACGACTATCATTGGTGTTTCACCACTACTAACACAATCTGCACTGTGGTCACCAATTGCTTACGCGATTATCTTTGGATTGGCTTTCTGTATCTTCGTAACTCTAGCTCTTGTGCCATTGGTATATAGAAGATTCGAAGGATTCCGTGAGGCAGAGCGTCGAGATAAGTGGTCATGGCTCCTAACACTTATTAGTGTATTAATATTTCCAATAACCATTGCGGTAATTGCAGCAGTAGTTATTGCGCAACTCTCAGGAGAGTCACAACTTGGATTACTTATCTTTGCTGTAGTTGCCGGATTGCTCATTTATGTGCTAACGCATGTGCGGAAGCATAAATAAGATATAACTAAAAAAGATGCTGTCTCGCTGTCCGTCCTCACTTCGTTGCGGAGGCAGCTACGACAGCATCTTTTTTAGTTGCACCTTTTTCTTTTCAAAAAAATGCGTATAATACATATATTCGGAGCCCAGAAGGGCTTTTTAAAATACAAATAAGACATCGCATTATGAACATCATTGAATACATTAAGTCAGTACAAGCTGAAATGACTCACGTTAAGTGGCCTACACGAAAGACAACACTATACTTTTCGTATGTTGTTATTGCAGTTTCAATCTTCACAGCACTGTATCTAGGAGGACTCGACTACATTTTCAGCACGATCATTAAATTATTCATCTAATATGGCAAGACAAGCATCAGACGGCTCACGTAACTGGTATGCAATCCACACTTACGCAGGATACGAGAACGCCGTAGTTCGGAATATCAAACAGCGAGTAGAGTCTCTTGGAATGACAGATAAAATCTTTGACGCACTCGCACCAACAGAGAAGACCATTAAAGTAAAAGGAGGAAAGCGAGTAGAAGAGGAAGAGCGAATTTTTCCAGGGTATATCTTGGTAGACATGATTGTGACCGATGAGTCATGGTATGTGATTCGAAACACGCCACGCGTGACAGGATTCGTAGGAACAGGAGTAAACCCAGTTCCAGTTACTGATGGAGAAATGCTTGATGTTGTAAATCGCATGAAGCAAGATACTACGAAACATGAGGCGACATTTGCAACTGACGAACCAGTAGTTATTGTTGATGGTCCATTCAAGGACACAGAAGGAAAGGTACTGTCGTTCGATCAAGATTCAGGAAAAATGAAGGTATCAGTAGCAATGTTTGGTCGAGAGACAGAACTAGAGCTCGATGTACTACAGGTCCGCAAGATCTAATTTGTATCAACTATTTATTACTATATAATACGCACCACTAATATAAGACTATGGCAGAAATAATCAAAAAAGTTAAACTCGTTGCTCCAGGAGGGAAGGCAACACCAGCACCACCACTCGGACCGGTTCTTGGTGGAGCAGGAGTAAACATCGGAGAATTTACAACTCAGTTCAATGAGGCAACAAAAGACAAAATGGGAGAACCAGTATCAGTTGTGATCAATGTCTTTGATGACAGATCATTTCAGATCATTTACAAAACTCCACCGACAACATCACTTATTTTGAAGGCAGCCGGAATCAAAGAAGGTTCAGGAAAGAACAAGACAAAGATGGTTGGAAAAATTACACGCAAGCAGGCAGAAGAGATCGCTGAGATTAAGATGCCTGACTTAAACGCTACTGATATTGATGCAGCAGTGAAGGTGATTGAAGGGTCGTGTCGGTCGATGGGGATTGAAATTAAAGGATAAAGAAAAAACACTGTCTCGTGTGCCAGTCCTCGCTACGCTGCGGGGCCACACTCAACAGTGTTTTTTTATTTGCGAGTTTAAAATTTAGATAAAAAACTTGCGCAGAAACCCTTTCATCTTCTCACCTACATTTCCAAATGATCCGTACATTCCTGATCGCCGTCGCTCTAGTCCTAGGATAGCTAGACCGTACGCAACTGACCAGGGGATGTCATACTCTCCGTTGTCATGTTTAGACAGCTTACCGACCGATTTTGGAGCTCCTCGACGTGCTGGAATACAGAGTATCTCTTTTGCTAGCTCATCAATTCCAGACGTCAATGCACCACCTCCAGAAAGTATAATTCCTGCTGGTAGTAATTGCTTTCTAGAAATAGCAGCTAATTCCTTATTAATATCTTTAAATAGTTTGGTCAAAGACTTTTTAATAATGATCTCTGATTTTCCTTCATGGAATGCATCCTTAGGAAGAATACCAAGCTTAACGCTTTCTGCTTCTTCAACAGTTATCTTTAGTCCAAGAGCAAGCGCATTAGTAATGTCGTTTGATCCGTAGGGAAGACTTTTGAGAAGTAGGGGTCTATCATGTTCATACACCAATACCTCAGTTGTGTCTGAACCAATATCAACCAAGACAGATCCAACCTTTCTTTCAATGTCAGAAAGTGACACACATGAGCATGCAAGTGGAGAGGGGATTACATCAACTAGTTCAACATCGAGCTTGTCACAGATATTTTCAAAATGCTCGATTATGGTAGAGGGGAAGTCTATAAAAAATACAGTTGTTTCAAGTTTTTTCCCTTTCATCCCAACTGGTGACCCAATGACGCTTTTGCCATCTAGAACATAAGACGTTGCAACGGATTCAATAATTTTCCTGTTAGGAGAAATTGCTTTTGCTTCTGCTTTTTCAATACTCTTTTCGATATCAAGTGTCCCAACCTCTCCTGATCCCAGGGTCACAATAGTAGAGGTGCTCCTAAATCCTGACTCGAGACCTGTACCTGATGCAGATATGACGACTTGATGAATTTTTTCACCTAGCTTTTGTTCGACCATTGAGACCGCTCGCTTTACAGAGTGGAATGTATCTTCAGGGGAAATAATGTGACCGTGCTCAACACCTTTTGTTGGGACACTGGCTCTTGCAGCAACACGTGGAGTTTTGTCCTCACGGACAAGAGTTACAACGTTTGTTGTAAAACTTCCAATATCAATACTTGTAATGCTGTGTTTGCTCATATAGTTAGATTCCAAACTGTTTTCTCAGGGATTCTTCTTGTTGGTCCATTATAGCACCGTGGTCATACCCCTTCAAATGAACAAGTCCATGGACATATAAAAAAGCAATAAAGTTATTAAAATCGCGATCGAATTTTTTATATTGACCTCTACAAACTGGAAGACAAATAAACATTTCTCCTACAGTTTCTGAAAGAGGGAAGGAAAGAATATTTGTTGCGTAATTTTTTTGGCGTGTTTGATTGTTCAGTCTCTTCATTGTTTTTTTTGAACAGAACACGAGAGATAATTCATAGTCATCCCCCAGATAACTAGTGAGAATTTTTTCGTATGAAATGGTAGTGGGGTAGCCTCTGAGAAATGGCTTTTGTTGATGAATATCTAGCATTAATTAAGAGTATATATAGTTATGGAGTAATAGAAAAGCGCGTACGTCCAGGTCCTATAAAAGTAAGACCATAATTGCACGCGCGTTTTCCAACAACCGGGCACTAGTATTTCAAAATTGAGGCCAGATGTC
>Ga0136601_1000817_pt1 | contig 11745 bp, 8 predicted proteins | sample AntRauMFilla2699_FD_181020 | JGI IMG/M metagenome (GOLD analysis project Ga0136601, IMG submission 181020) | Saline lake microbial communities from Rauer Islands, Antarctica - Metagenome Filla 2 #699 | ecosystem: Environmental > Aquatic > Non-marine Saline and Alkaline > Saline | place... | reverse complement strand
AACTTCACTAGCTATTCCTGCCACAGTGCCGGTTACAGCGTCGGTGACTGGGTCGACAATCGCTCCTTGAATACCGGTGGCCTCAAGGACATTACCGGCAATACCTTCCGCAAAACCGCCGATTTTATCGGTAAAGGCTCCGATGGTTTTGTCGAAGACGCCAGTTATAGGGTCGAGAATTTTACCAGTCAAAGTGCCAGTTATGTCGTTTAGAGGACTCATAATACTATCTGTAATATTGCCAATAGCGCCGTTTATAGGGTCTAATACACTGCCGACGACGCTGTCTAAAGCGCCGGTCAGAGGGTCGAGGATACCACTTGTCACTTGGCCGATGGTGTCGTCAAGGACGCTGGTAAAACTGCCTAAAGTCTGATCAAGGACGCCGCCTAATTGGTCGGTTAAGCCGTTGAAAGTTTCGTCAAAAATTTGGTCAAAAGCGCCGGTTATTTGGCCTAAACTGTCGTCAATTATGCTATCAAAAGAACCAGTTAATTGGTCTACTACTCCAGTCAGTTGATCGTCTAAGACGCTGGTTATTTGGCCGATACTTTGGTCTACTACATCTGTTAAGCTGCCTTCTATTTCACCGATAATACTGTCCATATTTTGGTCAAGACTAGCTAGTACTCCGTCGGTGATTTCGTCTATTGAACCAGTCAGGTCTGACACGGCGCGGTCTGAATATTCGTTGAGTAGGTTATTGGTCAAGTCGTCTATAAGCTTAGGATCTAAGAGGTCGGTATTAACTTCTGGTTCGTTACCGTCGTCATCATTTCCACCACCTAAGCCAAGTAAGTTTTCAAGAAAGTCGCCATTGCCTATGCCTAGTCCAGATAATATTCCGCCCAAGCCACCACCACCACCTAAGCCACCGCCACCTAATAGGCCGCCGATAAGGCCGCCAATCCCCCCTTGACCTTGAACGCGGCTAGCTAGCTGGTCGGTCAGCATATCTTTAACTGTTCCGCCCAACTGCTCTCTTATAATGTTAGGCATTTTCTGGCTAATATCGTTTGGGAGTTGGTTGTGGAAAATTTCGTCGATGGCTTCTGGAAGGCTTTCTCTAAGAGTGTTTTCTAGAGCGTTGGGGAGAGCTTCTTTTATACTTCGAGAAAAGGCATCGCTAAAGTTATTTCGGACAGCTGTTGTCATTTTCTCTTTTATTATTCCGGAAGCTACTTCACCAGAAATACTACCACCACCAGCTTGGATAGCGGCGTCAATAGCGGCCGGAACTGTTTGTTCTACTTCTCGCTTAACTTCGTCGGTTAAAATTTCAGGAAACTTTTTCTTCATCTCTTCACTCAACTTTTCGGGCAGTTTCTCGCTAACTTTATCTTGAACTACAGCCGGTAGTTCTCTAGTTAAAGTATCTTGGGCAATTTCACCTAGCCCACCTTTAAGAGCGTCATTTAAAGGACCACGCAGAGCCGACTGACCCTCGGACATACATTTTTGTAAGTCTTGTTGTTGGAGTTGTTGAATTCTTTGAGCTTGTTCTTTACTGGCTTTTAGGTTTTTGTTGGATCTTTGGCTATTGCCGTCATCGCCTTCTCTTTGGGATTCACCTTGCCTTCTTTCGAGTGGTTCTATTTCTGAGTTAAAGTCTATTTCAGCTTGTCCTTGGGCGAGAATAGTTGGTAGTTTAATTAGGAAAATTCCCATCAAGATAAAACCTGTTAGCAGGAGAAGAGAAGTTTTAAATTTTAAGGTTTTAAATTTCATTTTTAGTCAAGGTTAAAATACAGGATTAGTTTTTCGTCCTCGGGAAAAGTTATACCGTGATTACTAAAGTATAAGTTAATATTCTCTGTCGCCCAAAAGAAATTAGAGGCTGTTACTGGATAACTTTCGGCGATCGACAGGGCGAGTTCCGGGTCGTTTAGAATGTTTGCCATTTTTTCTAAGTTGCTTATTTGATTAGCTAGACTATTGGCCAGCCTGAGGTGAATAACTTGAGCGTCCCGCGGGACTTCTATAGCCAGAAGCTTACTAACCGCGGTTTTGTGGATATCAATTGTCTTTAAGACAGGTTGTAATAGATTGGGATTATTTTGCTTTAAAGCCGAAATAACCACTTTAGCTTCGTTGGGTCTAGGCTCTGCATAAGGAGTTAAAATAGTTTTTATATTTTTAGCGTAACTGCTGATGCTCTCTAGGTCGTTCGGGCCAACTTTTAAGTCAGTGGTGGTAAAACGCGTCGGGTTATTGTTGACCGGCGGGTTGTCGTAGAGTTTTTTATTTTTCAGTCGGTCTGCAACTATTGATTGAAATTCTTCGTCTTCTTTTATAAGTGCCTCATAGAAGGCTAGCTCCTCATCGGTTTCTGTGTTTTTGGTTTTTCCTCCCAAATACCAAAACCCCCCCACTATTAAAACCACAAAAAGTATTAAAAATAAGATGACCCATTTTTTAGACATAAGTTATTTTAAATTATACCTTTAATTAGCTTTATTTTATATTGCTTTTAAAATAATTAGTGGATAATTTTTACTGTCGACACAGGACGAGTGAAATGAAAAGTAATATAAGTCTTAATAACTTTTATTTCTTCTGTGATATAATTCTGACAAATGAAATTTTTGAAAGTAATATTGGTGGTGGCGGTTGGTATAGGGTTTTTAGTGAGCCCTATTAAAGCTTTAGCGGGTCCGGGACTTCCCTTTGGTGGGCAAGTAATTAAGACTATTCCCTGCCCTTGTAGTCTTAACTTACTGGTTATAAATAGGCCGATCGGACCCACCTCAATACCCAATCTTGTTTTTGGTAAAGGTAGTATTTTGTATGCATTTTTTAATATTTTTACTCCCGGCAACTTTATTTTAGGCACTTATACCACGCCGACTGTCTGTGCTATTCCGGGGCCGAGTGGTTGTACTCCACCCATTATTATCCCAGCGATGAAAATTCATATGGTCGGAACTTCTAACCCTGGTGGCGGACCAACTTCGGGGTTAGGTGGCTTAGGAGGACTCGGTGGTGGTGGCGGTTCTGGTGGCGGCAGTGGTTCGGGTGAGGAAGGCGGAGAGGAAGAGGAACAACCACCGGCAAGTGGGGGTAAGTGTGCTGGTAAAGAATACTTAATTTCTAATGAGGGCTGGAGAAATGAACCTTATATAGACTCAGAAGGCCACTTAACTGTTGGAGTAGGACATAAAGTTACAAATGGAGAGTCTTATAATAGAACACTTTCTGATGCAGAAGTGAGATCTCTATATGAAAGTGATTATGCTAAAGCAGAAAGGGACGCCCGAATATTAGCGGAAAGGCGCGATATTAATTTTGACTCTTTAAGTGAGGGTAGGCAATTAGTTTTGGTTGATATGACTTTTAATATGGGAGCCCAAGGTTCTGGTGGATTAGCTGGTTTTAATAAGATGTGGGATGCGGTAGAAAAAAAAGATTGGGACCGAGCGGGTTATGAAATTACTAATAGTAATTATTCTAGTCAAGTTGGAGAAAGAGCTGCCCGAAATAGAGAAATGATGGAGAGTGGTACAACAGAAGTAGCCGAAGACTACGCAGCCCAAAACTCTAGAGCTGATGCTTACTGTAGTTAATTCCCTGCACCAACCTCGCCCATTCTTCTAGTTTCAAGTCTTCGGGTCGAGCCTGGGGTGAGATATTACAATTGGAAAATGTAGCTTCCGGCAAATCTAGGCTACTTCTCAACATTTTCCTTTTTTGACCGAAAGCTTTTTTAATGATAGAAAAAAAGTTCTCTGGCGTGATATTCCTCGTCGTAAAAAATTTATCAGAGATATCATCAATTAGTAAAATTGCCGAGTCGACTTTTGGTTTCGGCACGAAACTCCCCTTTTTGACAGTTTTAACATAAGACGGCTCGCCATAAGCTTTGACCGACAGCGACAAAATACTTTCCTTGCCGTCCCCTGCCACAATTCTCTCGGCCACTTCTTTTTGCACTAGGATGGTCATTGAGCGGGGTTGGGGGCTTTCTTCTAAAAATTTTCTAATTAAAACCCCGGTAATATAGTAAGGAATATTGGCAATGACTTTGTAACTTTCCCCACCTACTAAATCTTTTATTTTTAGCTCTAAAATATCCCCCTCTATTATTTTAAGTTTAGAGTCGGCAACTTCTGGCGCAAACTTTTCCGCCAAAAAGCCAATCAAGCGATGATCTTTTTCAACGGCTATTACTTTGGCTCCTGTTTTTAAAATTTTCTCAGTCAGAGCCCCTTGCCCTGGGCCAACCTCAACCACTTGCTGGTCTTTTTGTAACTGACTGGCTTCAATAATGGTCGCGAGAGCTCCTTCGGAATTAAGCCAGTTTTGCCCGAGCGACTTTTTGGAAAAAATATTAGGCATCTAAATTTTTGTAATTTTTAAAATTTTCTCTACCTCATCTTTAACTTCGTCTGGATAATAAATATCACCTTTTTCGCCATAAGTTTTTATTCTCAAAAATTCTCCCCAGACTCTTTTCTTATTAAAGTCATCTTCAAACCAATCTGCCTCTGATAAAGCGCGTGAGGTCTCGTTGTATTTAGGGTTATATGTTTGTTGAAAAAAGTCTGTACCAGGGCAATGTTTTTTTAGAGTCAGGTAGCCTCTCCCTGCGGCATGACTTTTAAAAATAAATAATATTTTTTTATAAGTCGAAAAGTCTAAAACTTTAAGCGATTCTTCCACATTTTCTTTTGTATTGCGGGAATTTTTTTCTGTATAAAATTTAACCCCCGGGAATTTATCGGTGTCTATTTTATCTAAAATTAATTGGGATTCTGGTTTGGGAATTTCAGCGACATCTTCGTAAAGAGGCACGCCTCCCGAGAGCATAACTTTGTCGGAAATGTTTTCTTCGAGTAATTTTTTTACCAAATCACCCAATTCGTCTAAATGCACAGAAGTAGAAAAAACAAAAATTAAGTCAGCCCTATCGGGTAGTGACTCGGGTCTAAAACATAAATTTGTGACTAGATTTATAGCTTCACTAGATAGTTCCGGCGTCTCGGGATTTCTCTCTAATTCCCGCCTCTCTCTTTCTTGTTTAGGCAGGTTTATTTCTGGCTCTATTTTTTCTTTCATTTGTTTATATTACATCTTTTAAAACCAGACTTCAAAAATCCAATAAATATTCATAACTCGGGCCGTCTGGTTTTATTTCACCTTCAATTAACTCCTCTGGGATGTCGGCAATAAATTCCGACGGTGAGTTGACTTCTTGTTTACCAAAAATAGTTCGCATTTGAGTGTGAGACAGATAAAGCCGGCGACGGGCTCTGGTGACAGCGACATAAAAAAGCCGGCGCTCCTCTTCTTCGTCACGGTCTGACTCACCAAACCCGCCGTGCGGAAAAAGCCCTTGCTCAAGCCCGGCTACAAAAACCGTGTCAAACTCCAAACCCTTGGAAGCGTGAACAGTCATCAGTCTAATCCCCTTTTTATCTTCTTTTAAATTGTCTTGGTCTGAAACAAGGGCCGCCTCTTCTAAAAGAGCAAAGACTCCCTCCTCGCCCGATAAGTGGTCGTATTTACTAACCAAAGTCACCAGCTCTTTTAAGTTGTCGAGTCGTTCCAGACCTTCTTCTTTTTGAGCCATTAAGTCAAGTTCTAAGCCAGATCTCTTAATGGTAAATTTTATAATTTCGGCGGTGTTTTTAGTCGCAATAACTTCTCTAATATCAGCTAATATTTTATAAAAATCATTAACTTTAACCGCCGTCGAAAGCGGTAAAGTATCTCTCAAGCCGGCGGCTATTTTAGCCACCGTCACTTTACCAATGCCTCTTTTGGGGTTATTTATGACGCGGTTAATACTGTCGAAGTCGCTTTCATTGGTCGTCGCTTTAATATATGAGAGCAAATCTTTGACTTCTTTGCGGTCGAAGAATTTAACGCCCAAGACTTGGTAAGGCAAATTGTATTTTAAAAATATTTCTTCAATCGCCCGCGACTGAAAGTTGGCCCGATATAAAATGGCGATTTCTTCGGCTGGCGTGTCCCTGCCAATTAAATCTTTGGCGGTCTCGGCTATGAACCTGGCTTCGTCTTTTTCGTCGAGTCCGGTGTAAACGGTGATTTTATCACCGACACCATTTTCGGTAAATAAGTTTTTTTCTTTGCGGTTAGAATTTTTTTCAATAATTTCGTTGGCTGCTTTTAAAATGGTGTCGGTCGAGCGATAGTTTTGCTCCAGGACAATAGTTTTGGTCTGAGGAAAATCTTCTTCGAATAAAAATATATTAGTAAAGTCGGCTCCGCGCCAGCTATAAATAGACTGGTCAATATCGCCGACTACGCAGACATTGGCTGTTGGGTTTATTAACTGTTTGATTATCGAATATTGGACAGTGTTGGTGTCTTGATATTCGTCAACATGTAAATGCGACCAGCGGTTTTGATAAATTTTTCTGATGTTTTCGTTTTGGGCCAGCAAGCTAACGGTTTTAAGAAGTAAGTCGTCAAAGTCAAAAGCGTTACTTTCTTTGAGGAGTTTCTCGTAAGTTGTCCAGACGGTGGCGACGGTCTCGGCCCAGAAGTTGTCGGTGTTTTGGCTATAGGTGCCTACATTTTTACCTTGGCCTTTTTCGCGAGAAATAGCGTATAAAATTTTCTTGGGTTCAAATTGTTCTTTAGAAACGCCGGTCATTTCCATCGCTTTTTTTATTTTGCCCATCACATCGTCGCGGTCAAGAATAGAAAAATATTTAGTGCGGCGGGCTGCTTCGGCATGGTTTCTTAAAATGTGGACACCGAGGGCGTGAAAAGTGCTCATAAAAGGTCGAGCGTATTCGCCAGAGCGACGCGACAATTCTGGTGCGTGTAGTTCAAGAAGTGAGTTTAGTCGGGCGTTCATTTCGGCGGCCGCTTTGTTGGTAAAAGTAACAGCTAAAATAGAGCTGGGGTCGACACCTTGTTTTATCAAATGAAGAATTCGGTAGGTTAAAAGTTTGGTCTTGCCGGTGCCGGCGCCAGCGATAACCAGAAGCGGGCCGTCGCAAATTTCAACAGCCTTTTTTTGGTTTGAATTTAAGTCGTCTAAGTAATTCACGGTAAGTAACTATAACATACTTTAGATTAAGCCTCGGTCGAGGTATAATAAAATTTAAGTTTAAATAATAAAAATATGGAATCTAATTTTTTACCAAATACTGAAAATGAATTACTGGAGTTGTCTCGTCAAATAGAGAAAAAACGCCACGAACTTGAAAGTGAAAATAATATCATCGACAAAAGAGAGGTAGTGAAACATGTGGTCTCCGATGTGACAAATGAGGACGAAGATTCTGGCGATGAAAATAAAAACGAGAGTGAAACCAAAGTCAGAGAAAGTAAAACCGACATAAGTCGCGAAAAAACCGGTTCTTATATCGACAGTCTAGACGGTGAAACTCTAAACCATATCCAAAACAAAATAAATGTAGTTTTTGAAAAAGGCGTGAAAAAAGGTATTAAAGAAGCGAAGAAGGATTTTTCACCTCATGAGCTGGATGCTTTTCATGACTTATTGGTCGACCGTTTATATGACGAGCTTAAAAGCCGAGGTCTAGTTTAAGATGAATATTTTAACCCTAAATAATCTTTTACCTTTTTTTATAATTTTAGGTTTGGGGCTTTTGCTGTTAATTGTTTGGCTTGTTTTTAGAAGGAAAAGTCTGGCCAACCTTAACCTGACCACGCTTTTAATTACCTTACCTCAGCGCGAGGCACAAGATGCCACTGAATTTATGCGGGACATCACCCAGTCGGAGCAACTAATGGCTTCGCTTTCGAGTATTAAAGAACCGATTGCTTTTGAGATGGCGGTCCATGGCCGGGGCGAAGAAATATATTTTTATTTGGCGGTGCCTCGTGTGCATCAAGATTTTACCTCCAGACAAATCCAAGGCTTTTTCCCCGACGCTTCGGTGGAGCCGGTACCAGACTACACTATTTTTTCTGGTGAGGTGGGTTTCCATGGGGCCAGTTTTGCTTTGAGTGAATCGGACTTGCTCCCAATTAGAACTTATAAAGAAAGTGAAACAGATTCTTTTGCGGCTTTGGTGTCGACTTTTTCTCGTCTTAAAGACCAGGGTGAAGGTGTAGCCCTGCAACTTGTTTTTAAGCCAGCTGATAATAGTTTTAAAAGTAAAGCTGAAGATGTATCTAAAAGACTAAAAAAAGGCGAAAGCTTTTCTGAAGTTTTAAAAAGTTACAAAACTTTTGCGCCGGTGGTGACTCTAGTTAAAGACCTCGCGACTAGTCAGAAAAGTTCGGCCGATAAAAATTTAGAAGACAAGCAAGTTGACAATGAGCTGGTGCAGGCACTTGAGGCCAAGCTCAACAAACCTTTATTTGAAGTCAATGTCAGATTAATCTCCGCCGCTGACACTCAGCAAAAAGCTGAAGATATTATTTTGTCTTCGGCTGGGGCTTTCGGTCAGTTCGCCTCACCAAAGCGAAATGGTTTTAAAGTTATTATTCCCAAGTCGGTCAAAAAATTAATTGCTCAATATATTTTTAGAGAATTTAATAAAAAAGATAGCCTCATTTTAAATACTGAAGAAATTGCCAGTATTTTTCACTTACCGACTGTCACAACCGATGTGCCTCGCGTTAAGTGGCAAAAGACTAAAGAAGCACCACCGCCCCAAGATCTGCCGACCGAAGGGACGCTAATTGGCGAGAGTATGTTTCGTGGTGATGAAAAAAAGATTTTAATGACCGATAGCGACCGCCGCCGCCACTTTTATGTCATTGGCCAAACCGGAACCGGTAAATCTTTCTTTATGTTAAATCAAGTAGTTCAAGATATGAAGCAAGGCAAAGGCTTATGTGTGGTTGATCCTCACGGCGAATTTGTCGACGGAGTGCTGGAGCGGGTGCCGGCGGATCGGATTGAAGATGTGATAGTTTTTGACCCGGGTGATGTCGCCAGACCCTCGGGCCTTAATATGTTGGAATACAACTTTGACCGGCCGGAAGAAAAGACTTTTATTGTGAACGAAATCCAGTCTATTTTTAATCGTCTTTTTTCTGAAGAGTCGATGGGGCCGATGTTTGAGCAATATATGAGAAACGCCCTCCTCTTGTTAATGGAAGACGCCAAGCATGAACCACCAACACTGATGGAAGTACCAAGAATATTTACCGACGAAGATTTTAGGGCCAAAAAGTTGGCTCGGATTACTAACCCCGCTGTCATAGACTTTTGGGAAAAAGAAGCCAGTAAGACAACTGGCGATCAGGGGCTCGCCAATATCGCCCCTTATATCACTTCTAAGTTCGGCAACTTTATTTCCAACGATTATATGCGACCAATTATCGGCCAAACCAAATCGTCTTTCAACTTTCGCGAAGTGATGGATACTAATAAAATTTTATTGGTTAATTTGGCTAAAGGTAAAATTGGTGATATTAACTCGGGGCTTTTGGGAATGATAGTGACAGGCCGGCTACTCCTCGCTGCTCTGTCTCGGGCCGATATGGTCGAAAGTGAGAGAAAAGATTTTTATCTTTATATTGATGAGTTCCAAAACTTCACCACCGACTCTATTTCGGTCATTTTATCTGAGGCTAGAAAATATAAACTTAATTTAATTTTAGCTCATCAGTTTATTGCTCAGCTGACCGATCCTATTCGCGAGTCTGTTTTTGGTAATGTCGGTTCGATGGCTGCTTTCCGAGTCGGCGCGACCGATGCCGAACCACTTTTAAAACAATTCTCACCTACTTTTTCCGAAGCTGACCTAATCAATATTCAAAATGCCAAATCTCACGCTAAGCTACTTTTAAATGGTGAGCCGTCCAAACCTTTTTCTATGAAATCAGTCAGAGTCGACAGTGGAGTGCCTGAACTTAAAAACCAATTAAAAGAACTCTCGCGCTTAACTTATGGTCGAGACATAAACCAAGTCGAGCAAGATATTCTGAGGCGACTAAGGCAATAGATAATAAAGGCTTGTTAAATTGGATCTAAAAAAGAAATCTCCCCCGCAAAACTTGGCTTTGCGGGGGAGATTTCTTTTTTAGATCCATAATAATTGTATTTTTGGTTATTCACAGGCTCTTGCTCTTACTATTGCATTATTTATGAGGTTCGCTACAATATCGAAGAAGGTATATATGGATGAAATCAGGGTATTTTCAGACCGTTAGGCCAAATCTTCTATTTATTATATAAACCAACGCTTATTTTAGGCAACTTACAACAACCCGAGGACAAATTTAATAATTTCTCAGGGTATAAAAAAGATGGAAACTCAGGCAAAAAAGTGATTTTTGTCGGTTTTTCTTTAGTTTTAACAGTCCTTGTGGTGCGAACCGCGGAGGCTAGCTTAGTAAATCCTCAAGCTCAGGCAGTTAAAGATTTTAATTCTCAGAGTATTTCTCTACTTGAGTCGGTGCCAGTTGCTAACCCTAAACTAGCTGAGGCGAGCTTAACTAAAGCTCGAGTCGACGGTGAGGCCCTGGTCGCTGACAATAACCTATCCGGAATTGGCGGTCCGGAAGTGGTAACTCCCGAAAGTGACGAGATAAGTATGTATGTTGTCCAAGACGGTGATACTTTAGAAGATGTCGCCAAAATGTTTAATGTCTCAGCCAATACTATTAAATGGGCCAATAATATTTCTAAATTACCTGAAGTTGGTGAGGTTTTGGTTATTTTGCCAATAACTGGAGTTAAACATGTGGCTAAAAAAGGTGACGATTTGGAATCTTTAGCCAAGAAGTATAATAGCCAAGCTAAGGAAATCGCTCAATACAATGGACTTGATTTTGATGCCGACTTAGGAATTGGGGATGAAATCATTATTCCCAACGGCCAGATTGCTCCACCAAAACCAAAGCCAAAGCCAAAGCCAAAGTCGGCCACTACGCCAAAAAAGACAACTCCTAAAGCAGTCCCCGCTCCCGGCTTGCCTAGTTATGGCGGTTACTATATGAGGCCGATTTCAGGTGGAGTCAGAACCCAAGGTATTCATGGTAATAACGGAGTTGACCTGGCGAACCAAGTTGGAACACCTATTTATGCTTCAGCAGGCGGAAGAGTTATTGTGGCGAAGTCTAGTGGTTGGAACGGAGGTTATGGTAACTATGTAGTTATTGCTCACGACAATGGCACTCAGTCTTTGTATGGTCATATGAATACTGTTGGTGTGAGTGTTGGGCAAGTGGTAACGAAGGGTGTGGTAGTTGGAACTTTGGGCTCATCTGGAAATTCTACCGGACCGCACATTCACTTCGAAATCAGAGGGGGTGTGAATCCTTTTTAGATAATATTTAATACTGATGAATTTAAAAATCTCGAGTTTACAAACTCGAGATTTTTAAATTATGAATATGTTAGAATAGATATAAATAATTTTAACTTTAATTATATGTTTTCATTTTTTAAATCAAAAAAGCAAGAAGAAGTAGAGCTAAGTAGTAAAATAAATATTAATGTTCCAGTCAAAGACTTACCTGCCGAGCCAATGTCCGCGAGCGAGATGGATAAAGAAATTAACCAGCGAATAAAAAAAATTGAAAAAGAATTTAAAGATGGTTTTGATTTTATAAAAAATCATGATCGAGCGGTTACTTTTTTTGGCTCAGCACGCCTTCCTGAGGACAGTCCTTATTATATAAAAGCGAGATCTCTCGGAGCGAGACTAGCTGAGGCAGGTTATGCGGTCATCACTGGTGGCGGCCCGGGCATTATGGAGGCCGGCAACCGAGGAGCGATGGAGGCTGGAGGTGACTCGTTGGGGCTTAATATTGAGTTACCTTTCGAACAAGCGATCAACCCTTATG
>Ga0136601_1000816_pt1 | contig 11772 bp, 16 predicted proteins | sample AntRauMFilla2699_FD_181020 | JGI IMG/M metagenome (GOLD analysis project Ga0136601, IMG submission 181020) | Saline lake microbial communities from Rauer Islands, Antarctica - Metagenome Filla 2 #699 | ecosystem: Environmental > Aquatic > Non-marine Saline and Alkaline > Saline | place... | reverse complement strand
AAACATAAAAAAAGTAAAGTTAGTAAAGAAAAATAAAAGTTAGATGAAAGTTAGATAGGTCTAAAAAAAAAAAGGAAAATAAATTTTTATAAAACTTCGTAAAAAAACTGGACCTAACTTTTAACTAACTTTTTAATTTTGTTAGGAACCTAAGTAATAATTCAATAAAAATGTAGTGTAAAGAGAATAAAAAACCGTATTCATTCAAGGGAAGAAAAAAAGTTAGATTTACGCAAAAAACGTAACTCTTCGTAAAGTTCCTACCCTCCAAGTAAAACTAAAATTACGCAAAAAACGTAATTCCTCGTAAAATTTCCCACCCTCACAGAAACTTAACTTCTCAAGTAAAAAAATGAAATCTAACTATAATTTTATAAAATTTAAAAAAACTGAAATATCATATAGTAATCAAGTAAAAAAACATAAAAAAAGTAAAGTTAGTAAAGAAAAATAAAAGTTAGATGAAAGTTAGATAGGTCTAAAAAAAAAAAGGAAAATAAATTTTTATAAAACTTTAAAAAAAAACTGGAGATAACCCCAAATCTAACTTTTAGAAATTTGTTTGTAATCAATTAAAATTTAGATTAAAAAGTGAGTAAAAAATAATGAAAAAGATGCAATCTGGGGAGTTAAAAAAAGAAGTTAGATTTGGGGTTATTTTGTGTAAGGTTGAGATTTCTTTTTTTGCTAGCTTGCAGTTTTTATTTAGCGCGTGGCTACCTCATAAGCATATACTAAAACACACACACTTAATAATACACACACATAAATTATTAGCGTAAAAACGGGAAGCATTTATTATAATTAATAATATATAATAAATCTTTAAGATAATACAGGATTTATTTAATAATTTACGTAAAATTTCGTTTTCTTTGGCGATATGATTGAACAGCACAATAACCAATATATATAAATTCACATGCAACAAGGCAAGATGCAATTATAATGAATACAATCATTCTTTATAATAGAAGTGCGATAGAATTTAATTTAAAGTTTTTTATATTCTTTACTGGCGAGTTGTTGAAGTTCGGCGTAAGATTTATTCTTATACTTGGGGTCTTTTCTCATAGTATTGAGGATTCGTTGGAACGTTCTTAAATGTGCAGGAGTTTTAGTTGCTCTTGCTATAGGCTTATCCTTTTGTTTTCTTGTTGCTTTGGGGGGCATGTTTTATAATATACGTGTGAGAATTTTTTTATCACCCTATTTTTTAATGAAACATAAAAGTTTAGTTTATTCATCAAGATTTATATGTTCTATTGTGTTTTTTTGTAAATTAGGTAAATGATTCATTTTTTTTAATTCTTGGTGGTTTGTGTAAATTAAATTAATAGTTTGATTTCCTTCATACCTAGAAATTTTTTCTATTAATTTATAAAGTGCTTTTGTAGGCATAACACCATCAACAACTAATAAAAAGTCTTGTTGTTTTGTAATATCAAAATCTTTTATTTCGTAGTCCTCCAATGTATGAATTTTTCTTCTTTCAGATGTCAAACTTCCACAAGAAAAAACTTTATTTTGTGAAAAATTTGTTTGATATTCTTTTATCAATTCCTTAACTAATGTTGTTTTTCCGCTTCCTAGGTTTCCAGTGATAACAGTAATTTGTTTTCCCATTTATAATAATACTATATATAATATTTCTTTAAGTCATTTTTAAGGTGCGTTTTTTCATTCTATAATTATTTTTCCTTTATTGAATCTACTCAAGAAATTAAACTTACCTGCTAAGCAACTTACACAACTTTTCTTTGCGATTTTTACAGTTTGAGGAAGAATTAAAACTAAGTCAATACTATTTTTATACAAGTTTCTTAAAGTTTCAATTTGAACAGTTTTTAGTGTGCTGGGGTAAAATTCATAAAGGGCAGAAATAAGGAAACAATAAATAACAAATTTCATTCTTTCTTCTCTGACTTCCTTGTAAAATTCTAGTGACTGAATGACACGAAGAATAGCACTAATTAAAGCTGGTAAATGTGATTCAAGTTTAAAGTCTTTTTCTTCTGTAATGGTAATCATTGAGTTATGAATTTCATCAATAAAAATTGCATTATCGATTATATCATTACATATAGCAACAATTTTAATTCTTTCTGTTCCATTTACTTTCTCAAGGTTGAAATAGTTATTTAACTCCAATGAAATATTTTGATGTAGTCCCATAGTTTTTATAATATTAATGAGATAAAAAATATATTAGTGTTTAAATTAATTGAATTTTAATTTAAAGTTTTATTCAAAAAGTTTGTCAAGATATTCTTTTTTCTTTTTTATTTCCTGTTCTTCTTTTGTATTGATTTTTTTGATTAAATCATTTTTTACTAATTCTAATAACTCATTTTCTAAACTACTGAATTCATATTTAAACTCATCGTTATAAAAAGCAACAGTGCCTAGATTAGTTAATATGTATTTATTTCCGAATATTGTTCCATTTTTTACTATTTCCTTTTCACAAAGTTTCAAATCATAAAGATAACCAACATTGACTATATCAGGATATAAAGTATTTGATACTATACAAGCCATAATTTGTTTCAAGTTAGAATACCTATATTTTCCATCAATAGTAACTGAAAGCCAAGAAATAACAAGCGATTGGACATATTCGTTACAATTTTCAACTAAAGATATAAATTCTTCAACTTCATTTTTTCCCATCTCTATATAATAATACTATATATAATTTGTTTTTAAGACGTTTCATAAAGTGCGTTTAAATTTCCATTAATTCAAGTTCATCAAATCTTTCAACTAATTTTTTAAAACTGGTTTCGATGGCTTCTATCTTTGCATTTAATAAACCAATACTTGCGTTTGTTTGTTCACAGAATTCTTTATAGTTGGTTTTTAAATTTGTAGTATCAATTTTTTGATGTTTCAAGTCATCAATGCTATGAACTAAATCACTAATAATTTCTTTAAGTTTAGTTTGCTTAGTGTTTTTCTTTTGTTCAGGAACTTCTAAATACTCAACGTTTTTAATCGGCATTTTATAATATTACTGAGATAAAAAATATTATACATTACTAAATATAATTGGGGGAGGATAAACAGAAATTTCACTTTTTCCAGTATTATAAGGTTCATTATCTTCACTTTCAATATTACTTCTATTAGTTTGAACCGTTTGTGCTTTGGTTATGGCTAATTCTACACTAAGATTTTCATTTTCTGCTTCAAGTTCAACAACTTTTAAATTAATATATCTTTCAAATAATCCAGAAACAATAGCAAAACCTAATAAAGATAAACTTACTGCTTTGTTTGCTACTCCAACATCATTTATAGTTTGTGTTTGGTTATTAGCAAAATGTATAACTTGTTTGCAATTTGTAGTAAAAGTTAAAATAGATGTAGCAATAGCAGAGCAAACCAATAAACATGAAACAATATAGCCTTTTATCTTTAAAGGAGTTGAGCACACAATACAACAATTTTGTTTTTGCATATATATATATTAGTAGATATTTGTTTTTAAGAGAGTGCGTTTTTTCGAATTCAAAGACTTAAAAAGAAAATCTATATAATATATATATAATAAATGATGAATCAAAATTTTGATAGAATGTTTGATAAGATGGAAGCAATTATTAGTAAGTTCAAAAACCAAGAAAAGAGAGAAGAAGTAAAAGAATGTAACCACGAAGAAACAATTGTAAGCGATGGTGCGACAGTTTGTATAAAATGTGGTGAAACATTAGAATTCTTATTTGATAATTACAACATTTTAGGTAGAATGAATTTAAATTTTAGACCTTATGAAACAAAAAAACATTTGAAAAATTTGTTAAGAAGATTATCAGGTCATTACTTTACAGAAAAGAGAGAAGTAGATTTCAATGAAATACCAAAAGATTTAAAGAAGATTAGAACATATTTAAGGAAGAATAAATTGAATATGAAGAATGATTTTTATTATTATAGAGTGAAGAACAATATGAATATAAAAATACCAAATGGAGAAATAGAAAAATTGGAATCTCAATACAACAGAGAACTTAACAGAAAACAAACTAAACTTTCACCTAAAGATTATGTATGTCAAAAATTATGTGAAATAGAAAAATACAAAGAGTTAAGTATACTAGTCAAAAGAAAGTCTTAAGAGAGTTCGCTTCGCTCAGTTCGTTTCACTCACATAGTATAGTTTCGTGAGCCTTGGCGAACTGAGCGAAGCGAACTCTCTTCTTAGTCAAACTCAATTAGAGGATTATTTATAGTATGGTTTTCAACACGGATAAGCTCATCACGCTTAAAGGTGATGCGTTTTTTATTACCAATTCTTCCATCAGGATTTAAACTTAAAGTTGTTAAATAACGGTAAGGTTCATTTTTTAAAGTTGGACGAAAAACCCGAATTACTTGTTGTGGTTCGCTTTGAAAGTTGTGTTGTCCAGACCTATTTTTAATTCTTTCAGTTTTAATTTTTGGAACTAAAACCCAATCATTTTCTTTAATATCTGAATTAGGAATATCATAATCGAAATTGAACCATTCTTTAGCAGGTTTTGGATAATGTAAAGAAGCCCATTTATTAATTACATTAACTAATCTTGGCAAAATATTATTGCCTAAAAAATCAACTGTATTAATTGGTCTTGGTGGTTGATTTGGTCTTCTGCCTTGAACACGAGATTTATAAAGATTGCTCATCAAACCAAATGACAATAAAGAAATAGTATGTTCAACTATTGAAGTCTGGCTTTTTCTTCCTGCATAACTATATCTATGTTTTAATCCCCACTGATTTAAAAATCTTGTGAAGTTTTGCCCAAATTCTCCGCCTTGGTCAGTATAAATAATTTTTGGATATCCATTTTGAATAATATGTCTGTCTAAAATAGTTCGCATTGCTGGTATGGCGTTTATTTGGTCAATTCCTATAACTGGTTGAGCGTCACATCGACGGGTAGAAGTATCAACACAAACTAAAAGAGCTATTGCTTCGGTGCTTAAAATATCTTGTCCAAATACTTTTGTATCTGCAGACCATATCCAACCATTTTGAAAATTCGTGAATTTGTCTTTTAAAGGTTTTACATTAAGTTTCTTCTTTAATAAATTTCGGTTTAAATCATTGTTATCGAATCCAGATTCATCTAATAAAGCGTCATATAGTTTATCAAATTGTTCAATGTTTTGTTCATCTTCAATTTGTCTTTCACCTTCATTTAAATTTTCTCTTCTATTTTCTTCTGCAACTTGCGCACGTCTTCTTACTTGAATTGCACCACCATATAAATTTATTTCGTCTATAATTTTTTCGGGTTTCATTATAATTTAAACGCGATATAAAACCATATAAAAAGAATTTATATATAGTTATAATATAAAATGGAAAACTTACCTTATAATTGTAAAGAATTAATTAATATGTTTGCTTTGAATACATATAAAGATTATGAAACTTTAAAAGAGTTTAATAAAATAATAGATTATGAACCTTGTGAATATAGTAATGAAAGAATTTTGAATTCTGAAAAAGTTTATAATAAGGGTGATAAAACATGTCAAAGAAAAGTGAATAAATTATTGAAAGAATATGAACATGAAGGAAGGAGTGAAATTAAATTTTTATTTCTTCGTATGTACTATGGATTTAATGAATATTTAGTTGAAAAATATTTTAAAATTGATAAAATATTTGTAACTTCTAATAGAAAGTGTCTTAGTGATTTAGAACCAGGATACATAGACAAAAAATGGAAATGGAACAAAGACTGTTTAACTGGAAAAAAACCAAGAAATTTTTAAAATTTATTATATCACTTTAAATATAATAAATGGTTAAAACAAAAAAGAAAGATGTTCCTTTAAGTGGGCGAGATTTATCAAATTTATTCGGGGAGATGAAAGAGAGAAGTAATTTGGTTTTAAATAATGACATTAAACCTAATTGGGATATAGAAGATATATTTAAAGGTTCAGGACACGCAGTAATTTTTATTGAATACCCAGAAGAAGAAATCGGTCATTTTGTAAGTTTGACACGACATCACAACAAAAAAGGGAAAGGATATAACAAAGAAGGTGAAATTTTATATTTCGATAGTCTAGGTGAAAAACCATCAAAAGAATTAGTTGAAGTAGTATTAAAACATTATCCAAAATTATTATGGAATGACAAGCAATATCAAAAAGACCATGAAAATAGTTGTGGTAGGTGGGCACTTGCAATTGCTACTTTAAATAAACTTGGATTATCACCAAAAGAAATACAAAAATTATTAGATAATACAAAAGATGTAAATAAATTTATTATTGAAAATTTTCGCGAGGAATAAATATAGAAATGGAAATTGAACATCTTATATTTATGGAAAATTCAGATAGATTTAATATAAATCATAAAGAATGGAATGAACGAAAATTTGTTGAGGGTTGGGACTTTGAAAGTCAATTGAAGAAGATTGAAAAAATGGAAGAAAGTATGAATAAACAAAATGAAAGACTTGATAAAATAAAAATAGAAATGGATGAAATGGAAAAATGGGTAAGAAATAGAAATAAAAAATATGGTTTTTCAGATTCAGATTCTGAATAAATAAATAAAAATTATCACGCTAAGGTATAATGGAAAATTACTTTTATGATTTGATGTTTGGTGATGATGGAAATATGGAGAATAGATTCGATTATATTAATTATCGTTATCATGAAGAGTTAATATTAGCACTTGAAGATGCTATTGATGAAGGAAAACTACATTATGTATTTGAACAATATAAAAAAAATGAAGAAATATTTTATTTTTGTAAATTAAGAATAATAAATAGATTGATTGAAAATATTGAAGATATTAGTTGTATATATATGCTTGATTATTTGCATGAAAATAGTCCTCTTTTGAGTTCATACATAACTGATTTACTGAGTGATGATATATATAATTCCATCATCAGAAAAGAAAAGAAGATGGAACACATTCCACTCCATAAAGTATTTAAGTTCATTCCTAAAGTAATTAAAAAATTGGAAAGTAATATTGAATTAAATTTGGATTCTTTCTTCAAACAATAATTAAAAAATTATCACGCTTAATTTATAAATAATGGATTTCAGAAATATGACACAGTCTGAATTGACTCTTGAACCAATTAATAGAAATGATGCTATTTTAAAGTGTCCTTGTCCTTTGGAATTAAGAGAAAATTTAAGAACTAAAAAAGTAGGTATTCAAGAAATGGTTGTTGATACTTCAAAAATACCTAAATTCGTCCCACAAGTAGCATTTTCATATGGTCCGACTTCTGCTACATTATATAAAGGTGGTTCATCAAATGATAGTATTATTCCACCACCCGAACAAATTTTAGCAAACCAAGATGCTTTACAATATTTTATTAATTACAGAGCAAATGATAACAGTAAATGTATTACATCAATTGTAATGTGGAATGACCCAAATAATCTACCAGTTCCAAACCCTTCTATTGTGGATGAAATTTCGGTTTATTCTTTACCTTATTATCATTGCTATAATTTCATGGATTTTCTTACTATGATTCAACTTACAATTAATAATGCTATTGCAACGAATTTAGGTAATCCAATTCCAGCAGGTAAAGAAAGTTTATTTAAATATGATGCATCTACAAAGACTTTTCAATTAACTGTTTGTGATGAATATGTAACAAATCATAAAATAGAAATTTCGCAATCGTTACAAGATATTTTTAGATTCCAAGCGTTCCAAATTAACACAGGATTTTTTACTACTGGAGGAACTGACGAGATTCCTTATAATACTTATCAAATTACTTTTAATGATATTTTTGCAGTAGGTTCGAACACATTTTATCAATCAACAACCGATGTTAAAAATACAATCTTTCCATTTGATTTGTGTTTTGTTACATCTAATCTTCCAATTCCTTCAGTAACATTTATTAATTCAGTTGACCAAAATATAGGAGAAGCAACTAAATTTAATATATTACACAAATGGCGAATTATAGGTAATGTTTTAGAGATGAATGAATACTTAAATGTGAAACCAGATAATGTTGTTAATAGATTAAAAAGTTTATTGAACAATGAATTTAATAATCAAAACATAGAATTTAGTTTATATTTCCGCACACGTATTGAACATGAATTTATAAAATGGACATTCCCAATTGATGAAGAAATCGATATTTCTTTGGTAACGTATGATATTATTTAAATTTAAGAATTCTTCTTTTTTCTCTCATAACTAATATAAAGATTATGAAAGAAATCACAACAACAGATAGTTTTATTGGTGGTTCATCTGCCAATATGGATTGGGCAAATGAAGGTTATGGGGGGAAAAAAACAACAAAAAAACGTACTGCATCAGAACCTAAAGCAAAACGCGCGAGTTCAAAGCCAAAGCCAAAACCCAAAGCTAAACGTACAAGTTCAAAAAAGAAAACTACAGCCACAAAAAAGCGTGCAACATCTAAAAAACGAGGTGGAGCACAACATATTTCTTCAAGTCCTATTCCTGGACCTAAACCAGTTATAGCAAATGGAACAGATGATTTTTCAACTGAACAAAGAATCATGGCACCTATTGATGTATGGTCATTAAGTCCCCCAGGTTTATACACAAAATATAAAATTGCTAAAAATGTATTAGGAAGAAAACAAGTATTTAATTCAACAGCGGAAGACGAACAAGGATTACAAGATATGGTAATGAGACAAAACGAAGTTCAAGGAGCAGAAGATACAGCACAAGAAAATATTTATAATACAACAGTTACACCAGCACAAAGAGCAAGATTTAATGGAACAGAAGAAGCAGGAGAAGACGCAGGAGACATTGCAGGAGAAGACGCAGGAGAAGAAGCAGGAGATATTGCAGGAGAAGCTGGAGAATTTGGGGATGCCGCGGACGTTATTGAAGGATTAGGGGATTTTTTAGGTATTATGTTTGGAGCAGGAAAAGGCAAAAACAAAAAGCCTAAAGTATTGAAAAAACGTAACAAAACAAAGAAACCAACAAAAGCACAATGGAAAAAAAAGAAAGCAGATACAATTAAAAAGGTAGCAAAGAATAAAAAATTAATGAAAAAAGTTGGAAGTGGATTTTTGGACTTTTTGAAATCAATTCCTGAAGGTGTAGATGATGCTTTTGTTCAAATCCATAATGCTTTTACAGGAGATAAACCTGCATCTTATCAACCATCAGCATTTCAAAGAAGTGATTGGAATACTTGGGGTTTAACTCCATACCAAATAGACAAAGATGTATATGGCAACCCGTTAACTACATCATTAAAGTATGCATATAGACACCAAGTTCATCACCCACAATATCAACGTGATGTTTGGGAAGAAACAGCAGCAGCACAAGGTGGTAAAAAAGGTGGAGCAAGACAAGAAAGACAAAAAACACAAGAAGAATTAGAACTTGTAGAAGCAAAAAAAAGAGAACGTGATGCTAAAAAACGTTTTGATACAGCATTAAGAGAATATTATACTGATTTGCGTCAAAGATGGATTGATGAATTTAATTTAGATACAAAGAATGATGATATTAAGAAAGAATTATCAAAAAGAATTGCATTACATAAAAAAGAAAATATGGATAAATTTAAAGCCCGTGTTTCTTGGGGTATGACAAATGCATATGTTGATGTTTTAAATAGTATTCGTGCAGACCATGTTCCATATTATGCAAACAGAACAGGTTTAGGCAAAAAGAAATCAAAGGCTAAACCAAAAGCAAAGAAACCTGCTACAAAGAAGAAAGCACCTGCTAAAAAGAAGGCTCCTACTAAAAAGAAATAAGAGAGTTCGCTACGCTCAGTTCGTTTCACTCACGAAATATTATATCTATTCTATTATAAAAATGTTACAAATACTTATAATAGGAATTTTAATTTTTGCTACTGCTGGAAAAGCTTTTATAAAATATGTTCAAGAAATTGAATCTGAAAACTTTTACTTTGTGAGTGAAACGAACTGAGCGTAGCGAACTCTCTTTTTACATTATATTATTGCACAATTTGCATTGATAATATATTTCGTCATGGTCAGAAATAACTAAATAATCATGATTACATTTTTTCATTTTCTTCAATTCATTTATTTTTTCAATTGAACTGAAATAAAGCTTTAAATTATCATTACAAGCTTCACTTAATACATATTTTTTATTATCCCTACATAATTGTTCTATATGTGAAATAATATTTTTGGCTCTAAATAATAATATTTCAATTTCTATATCAATATTACTCATTTATAATATGGAGATAGAATTTATTGTGAGAGAAACGAACTGAGAGAAGCGAACTCTCTTTATTCTTTATCAACTTCTTCAACAAAGGGATTGTCTAACGCATATTTGTCCTTTCTCTCCCCTGATATATCCCAACTTATTTTCTGATTTGGTAAGCCACCAGCAATTTTAAATTGATTATTAATATCTACTTCTTGTGAAATGTAAATATTAGCATGTTGTCCGATACAAGTTAAGTTATAATTAATATTCTCGTTTAAAGCATTAAAATATTCTGGAAGTTGTACAGTTGATTCACCATTAGCATCTAAAATAACATTATCACGATAAATATTCAACCTTCTATTACTTTCAATAGAACAATGATATAAATGTTTTGTATCTGGATATAAAGGATGGTCAATTTTAAAGTTTTTAGCAGAAGCATTTATTGAACCCGCACATGCTAAATTTCCACTTTGGTCTAAAATCATCGCTTGTCCTTGTGCTGGTAAGGTTTGAGCGTTAGAATTATTATATCCTACCCATTCCCAACCACCTGCACCCAATCCCTGTTGATTTCCCCAAATTGTTCTTCCATTAGCATAAAGAGACCAACCCGTATAACCACCTTGACCATTAATCGAATAACTGCCACCTGAAGTTTTAGATGCTTGATAACCCATTACTCCCCCAATATTTGGACCGTTAATAGTTGGATTATCTCTTAATACAAAATCATAACTTGTTCCTGTTTTACCTGATACATTAATTCTAGGGTTTAAATTATCAGTATTATTAATTACAAGTAAGCCGTCATCATTGTTAATAGTTTCAATATCTGTATTCCATAATGCAGAACCAGTTGAAGCATCTACACAAGTCCAAACACGAGAATTTGATGTATTAATCCAACGAGAACCAATAGAATAATTTTCTGTATTATCATTACTTGCGCTTGGGTCTGTTGTTGCAGTATAATTGTTTTTAATTCCTCCATCTTGTGCAGAACGATTAACATTTACTAAAAAGTTTTCTCCTGTTGTATAAGTGTGAGTTACTGAAATTGGCTCAACTGAATATTCAAGATAATCATTTGCATTTGGTGGTGCTGAAATTCCTGTAATTTTATAAATGTTACACCAAACAACAGATGTATCATAAGGATAAACAGTAATAAAACCATTTTCAACAGTTTCTAAATAACTAATAATATTATATGCTTTGTCTTCTATTCCTCCGATTGGTTGTGCCGCACGAACTACATTACCAGCAATACCGACAATAGTATTTGTAGGTTGGTTTGTCCATAAATTATCTGATGGATATGAACGGCTACCATAAAAACTTGTTTTAAATCTTGTAGTGTCTAATCTATTCAAAGCATCTAATTGAGTTTTTGAGTATACATTTTTATTTGAAATTTTAACCCATTTATTATTTGTATCATAAACTAAACTATCACCAATTGCAAAAGTAATATTTGGAGTAAATTGTGTTCCTGCTACTGAGACAATATAAACATCTCCTAATTCATAAGAACCGCCATCAGTTAAAGTTGG
>Ga0136601_1000815_pt1 | contig 11776 bp, 15 predicted proteins | sample AntRauMFilla2699_FD_181020 | JGI IMG/M metagenome (GOLD analysis project Ga0136601, IMG submission 181020) | Saline lake microbial communities from Rauer Islands, Antarctica - Metagenome Filla 2 #699 | ecosystem: Environmental > Aquatic > Non-marine Saline and Alkaline > Saline | place... | reverse complement strand
CAACCTTACCCTTGTTGGCTTTGTTGAACGTCTCAATATCTACTAACCCAGGGAAAACGAACTTGATCGGCTTACCATTCGTCCATTTCTCGTTATTAACGCCTGCGTAGATTGGATTCCGCAGTATCAGATCCATAGCGTCTTTATCTAGTTGGTTTCCGCCTCGCTTACCGATTACCGTTGTTCGATCTGCCTTGCTGCGTATGTAATGGACTCTTGACCGATATCCCATCAGATTGACAGCCTTAATAATCTCTTTATCGTGCATAATCCCCTCTGCTCGAAGTTCAAAGATACGGATAATGAATGGTGATTCTTTCGGATGGGGCGTAAGTATGGTGCGCTTTCCGTTTTTAGTTTCGACCTTTTCGCTAGCGAAGCCATATGGATTCTGGCGCATCCAGTAGCCAAGCCTGGTATATCTGACAGAAGCGCCAACCATTCGGCTCAAGATGTCTCGCAGTTCGTCCTTAGCCCTTTCAGCTTCAAGATACTCTGTCTTTTGGCTTGGTGAATAAACGCTCCAATTGTACTTCAGATCAAGGTGCTCTAGTGTGTTTACGCGCTGTGCACTAATGACTCCATATAGGTCGACTAGCTGTACGCCAGTTTCCTCAAGCTGCTTTTTAAGCGGGGCATAAAAGTCTGCTCCGTCGCGCGTAAACCGATCTATAGACTTGATAATAAACAGCTGAATATTGTTTTTAGGATCACGGCAGTAGTCTATAGCTTCCTGCATTGGCTGCTTGATCTTTGCACCTGATTCAGCGAATATGAAGACTTTGTTTACTGATACACCTAGATTTTGTGCGTGTCGCTCCAGCTGCTCCTGCTGAGCCTTAGGAGAGTCACCTTCTTGAAATTGCTTGTCAGAAGATACCCTGATCGCAATGACTGCATTACGCTTCTCTAGCCCTCGCTGCATAGTTCCTCGCATACAATCTCTGTGAGCAATCCAGCAATCAGATCAACCCTGTCCTCGTCGGTTATATTCGCGACTTTTTGTACGTCAGAACCGTTCATCATTACCCTTTCTGAACTGTCTTTATATAAGATAGTATAGTCTTAAATAAAGACACAATCAAGTACTTTTAGTGTGTTTCTGTGGATAAATTGCCATATTATTTTTTACCCCCATGGGCGAGGGTAGTTTCACGCTTGTGTCTATCTGTTAATCTTGGTTTATAGTGGTACCTACCCTTAAATAATACGGATTAGGAGGGGTTGGCATATGAATTACAAACCGACACCAAAAATAACCAACAAACAAAAAGAAATACTAAGTCTAATCTACTCACATAGATACCTAACTAGAATACATATACAAAAACTCCTCAAACATAAAGATAAAAAAACGATCAACATATGGCTAAAAGACTTACGAGCTAAAGACTATATAAAATGGATATATGATAAAAACGACTTCATAAACAAAACTAAGCCAGCAGTATATTACTTAGGCATTAATGGCATACGTCATCTAGGTAACGAAGATATACATCCAGACGAAGAACTACGCAAACGCTACCGTGAGCATACACGCAGTCAAACCTACATAGATCACCGTCTACTGATTGCAGATTGTGTAGTCGATCTTGAGAATGCTCGTAGTGAAGAACTCTCATATTATTATGAAACTCAGGCAGACTATATGAGTGACAGCTACTACCACTTCTTAAGTGAAAGCGAGCTCATTCGCCCAGATCTATGTATCGCCAAGATGGAATACAAGCCTGGTGAAGCAGAAACAGCCATCAGTTACATACTAGGAGTGTTTGACCCTACTTTCCCACGCTACCGACTACGCAATAGGCTGAAAAAGTATGTTCAATTTATAGACGAAGAAGTTAGTGAATGGGAAGAGGCTGTCGAGGAGCCATTCCCAACTGTGTTGTTCGTATGCGCCACTCTCACTGATCTTATTTACGCAAAACGAAGGACGAGAGGCCTTCTAGCAGACGTATGGGGGTATGAAGACGAAGATAGACCAAGTATTATGTTTGCAACCGTAGATAAGTTGAAGCAGTATGGTTTTACAGCTGGGATATGGGAGGAGGCGTAATGCTTTACAGTGACTGGTGTTGTCCGCTAGAATAAGTTGCTTCTTAATCTGTCCCGAATCAGTACACGGATTCCACTATTGCAGAACAACTGTCTTAATAGCTATAATTTTAAAATCCTAAGGGGGAAGAGACATAGTTAAACTTCAAGTCAGTGGCGTTGTGTGATCTCTCCAGTTGTTGAGAATCCACTCCCCGACTAAGCTGGACTCGCGTACACGACTGTACGTGATTCGTAGCTATCTGTTTGCTTGTTATAGTTACCACTACACGTCATGAGTCGTAGACTATGTTCACCAGTTGGCACTTCATGGAGTATTTTTGCCATATCTACTGCATCCACTGAATACTCTTCAGTTTTTTCAACTGAGTAACGCAATATAGTGCCATCTCCTTTTTCTATCTCAATTATTTCTCCTGGGCTTAATGATTTTATATTCTTAAATACTCCAGGAGTTGACCAGCCAGAAACATGACCCAAGATAAGAGAGACACCAGATTTGCTACCTGGCAACACACTATCTCTATACCAACCAGCATCATGTACGTTAGCAGGGGCATCGACTGCGCCAGTACTTGTGAGGCCCAGGTTCTTCACTCGGGCATTAACTGATTGTGATGCAATTCTTATGTAGCGCGGGGCGTTAGGGGATACCTGATAGCTTGAGATTGCACCATCGTCAGGCTTGTCGTCGCTTGGATCATTACCAGTCCCTTGACTGACGCCCTCATCGTCAGTGACTTGCACTGATTGAGTACCTAACACATCGATAGTCTCTTCGACCTGTTTGTTCTGAGATAGCGTCTGTATGCTAACAAACAAAGCAAATGCAAACACCGCCATACCAGTTGCATAAAATAACTTCTGATAAGCACTTGTTGACTTATATTTGCCTGGAGTTATGACAGGTTCAATAGATTGCTGAGTACTTTTGTCATCTACGGTAGCATTTGATGTAGACGTAACAGTAGTACGCTCCATTTGCGCAGGTACAGATTGATCTTCATGGATTTTTATTTGTGATTGCTCGGTGCTCGGCTTCGCTCTAGTATCCAAAAAACCAGACATTGAACCACTATGGTTGCGTCTGGCATTATTTTTCTGAGTTATATTTGATTGATCTACATTAGGTTTATGAAGTATTTCACTATTTGAGCGGCGAGAATCTGCAGTGTTGCCAGGTCGCAACGAATCATGCTGTCGTGAATAGGTGTCGTACTGCTTCACTCGACGCGGTCTAATATCTCCAATGTTGTCCTTCATATACCTACATTTTTGTTCTTGCCACATGAGTGTTACTCAGATGACAAGAACAGTTACTTCTTTTACTACTTAGCGTCGCTTGCTAGAGAACTTGTAACCAGCTACGAGTACAAATAGTGCACCGAATGCTGCGACTAATGTCGTCAATGGGTTACTTAGCAGTTGTTCTGAACCTGTGTCGGGTACAGCTGGAATTGACACTACAGTCAGTACTACATCATTACCATCACCACCGTCGTAATTAATCCGGAATGTTACTCCATTTACTTCAAATGTCGCACCGTTGGCAAGACCTTCGAACGTACCAGTCACTGCATCTGCAGCATCATTGTTGATGATCGTAAATGTATTGTTTAGGCTTGGAACGAAATCGTTAAGGAGTGTAGTTTCTAGCGTACCGCCAGTAAGGTCTACTGTTCCAGTTACATTAGTTTGGTCGTATTCAGTACATACAGTCGTGCCAGCTAATTCCGCCTGGAATGTACCTGCTAGAGTCAAATTACCTGATGAGAGACAACCTGGGCTTTCTCCAGGAGCTAAGAATCCTCCTTCTGCGATATCAAGAACGCCAACAGTTCCTGTACCTTTTAAGATTGCATCGTAAACAACCGTAGTATCACCGCGAACACCATTAACTGTAGTTTCTGATCGTACAGGTACATACACTGGAGTTGTTGGCTCGTTATTTGTAATTTTTTCTTTGAAATACGGCGCTTCAATTTTCTGAGCATTAGCCGTGAGGTTACCAAACGCGCCAGCTGCTCTCGTAAGCTTCTTATTGTTTAAATTTAAATTCGTAAACTTCACATCATGACCATAGCTCCATACTGTGAGATCTGAATTTGTTGTGACAAGTCCTGCAAATGTTATTGCTGTGTCAGTAATAGGAGATGATACGGGACCATACCCTAAACTCATATTAAGCTTAGCACCTCGGTAAGAGTCAGGATGTGCCGAACCTTCAAACTCAAACTTTTCGTTAGTAGTAAATTTCTGCTTAGAAAAGGTTAATCCTAGATTTGCTCCGTCTCTAATTATAGTTTTACCAGTAGCAGAACCAAAAGCAGTATTCGGATTTTGAACACCAAGGGCACCGCTTACGACATTTATATCACCAGTGAAAGTATTATTGCTGCCTATCAAATTCAAGCCCCAATTTGCACCGCTAGGATTTGTAACCGTAAAACCGCCAGAGCCTGATATGTTTCCTCGAAGTAAAGTATATTGGATATCATACCCGTCTGGCGATCTGTCACCAGCCACAACAGAAATATTTGAATTAATAATTAGATCTGTTTGTATATCTGTTGAGGTGATTGATGAAAGAATCTCCATCCTATTACCTACGATAGCGTAATTATCTTGCGTTGCGGATCTGTAACCCACTGTGGTAATTGAGTTAAACTGGGTATCTGCTGGGAAGTCATTGTTTAGTTGCGTTACCAGTAACTGTCTTTGGGCTGGTATCTGCATCGAATACCAGGTTATCACCAGCTTCTGGCATATTGCTATTATCGCAACCACTCCAGTTTCCTGTCGTCATAAAATTATCATCTGCTCCACCACCTGTCCATGTGCAAGTGTCTATTGCCGCAGAAGCTTGTGGAACCATAATTGCCAGTGGGGCCATTAGTCCGACAAGCATTGCCGATACTGTCGTACGGTTAAATAGTGTTTTTGTTTTCATAGGATTGCGCCCTTCTTCTCATAAAACAGCTTTATGCTGTAATATAATTTGAACTTTTTATTTTATGTATGTTAACTGATCATAACTATAACAAAAGTAATTTAGTGTGTCAAATTACTCGTGTTCGTGTACAACATCAATACCGTCACTAGCTTTGACTTTATGTTAGCGACCAGAGTTTGAGGCGGACGGGGCAGAGCCTACGCATGTTGGGTCAACTGTTAGATTGACTTTTCGGTACAGTGCGTTGGTAAAGTCATCTTGACCTTCAATAAAACTAAATCCTGCTGGCTCATCTATGACTATTCTGTCTGCCGAGACACCCCTAGAAACAAGTGCATCTTTTACGGCTTGTGCTCGTGAGTTAGCTAAATCAGCAGCAGCTTGATCAAACGATGTCGAATCGTATGTCGAGCCAGCTAGACGAAACTTCCATTCTTTATCTGTAGTAATGCTTGCAAATTTTGCCCACTGATCGTACAGATCAGATTGGTCGCTTGCTGTCGATGTTTGGTCTGGGTTAAACAGAATACTACCAGTTTTGTTGAAGGTTCCGCTTCCTGGAGTAGTAGTCGCTTCATATGTTACGTCATAAGTAACGTTCTGATCCGCTAATTCACCAATATTCATATAACGATAATCGTCTTGTGCAAGACATACTGGCTGGGCTGCTGCTTTGGTAGTTGGTGCTGCACTTGGAGCTTGGGTCGTTTCTTGACTAGACTCTGATGGAATCAGTTTAAGCTTATCTTGACCGAACACTATGGATGTTACTCCCCATCCATCATCTTCGTTTTCAACAACTGTACGAGCGTAATTAGCTTCAGCATCAGTTAACTCATACAAAAAGTAGTATTTTTCATCTTCATTCGCTTTTTCTAGCAGAGAATAATCTCCCTCGACCGCCTGAATAACACCTTCGAGAAATCCTTTACCTTCTCCATCATTCAGTTCTACAAGCTTGTCAATATCTGCTGAAGTTGCAGCGTTCATGAATGCAGCTGAAGCTTTGTTTGCCTGGACTGAAGGACTGAAGACTAAGAACCACAGAAGAGCCAGTACCACAAACAGCGTTATGATAGTACCTACCAAAATAAATACTAGTTTGTTGGATTTGTTTTTTGGTAACTCTGGGGAAGTATTTGTGATCGGTGCAGGTGGACTCATTTGCGGTTGAGCTTGTTGAGCTGTCGGTGGTTGACCAACTGGAGGCACACCAACGTTCTGGTTATTCTGTTCAGGGTTCATTTTAATCTCCTTATGTTTGCATAATAGTATCAAAAATAAACTTGTTTTACTAACAAGAAGAACATTATCAATATATTTATTTTTAAACTTTCTAGCTTGCTTAGCTGAATAATGCGTAACTAATAAAAATTAGTGTAAAAATGAACAAGACAGCAAGTAGACCTGGGATGGCAGAACCTATAAAACGTTTCATGGCAACTGAGTCTATACCCACATCCTTGGCAACACCAGGAAATCTCATAACAAGTTTTTCGTAAAAGTTTTTGTAGATTTGGAACATCTTCTGCTCATCTACAGAATTCTTAAAGCTGGCTACCATAGCAGGCCTCATAGGTAATAAGCTCCACTTATAGTATTTGGCTAAAGCAGTAAAGTCAGTTGGACTAAAGATAATTGTTTTATTGGTTTTAGATTCGATACGCAATAAATATGATGGTAAGACCCCATCTTTATTCATCAAAAGGTCTTTGAATCTAAAACTAAATTTTAATGTTGGGTTGAGCTCTACTATGTCACCTTCAGAAATGTTTATTGACTCTCCATTGGTGCTTGCAATTTCTAATCCGCCAGAAGTTATTGAAAGCGTCGCTTTGATTGGTAATGAGTTTTTTTCATCAAGCGTATCTAAATAGATATAAAAGCCATCAAGATGATCCTTTGAAATCACCTCTTCTGCAATTTTTCTACTTCTTTTCCTGCTCCAAGAAATATAAAAAATTGGTGCAATAAAAATTATACCAAACACTACTATTATTAGTATTAGCTCTAGAATCGTCATACCTCTGTCAATGAACTCAGCATTTTTATGAATTCTGTATCATTTTTAAGCTCTGCATAAGGAACTTTGCTTGATAGTCTAGGATTAGGATCTTTAGTAATCGTTATATAAACACCCTTAACAATACTGTAGTACCCAACACCATTTGTGCACGTGTCAGTATTCGACTCACCTTCATTGAGCTGTTTGTGGGCGTCCGTAGCAAATTCGAAGTATGTTTCTGCTGATAGTGTATCTAGCGGATAATCTGGGTTATCGGTAGTATACTCGCTAAAAACAACTCCCGGAATTTGTGTAGGTATTTTTTTGGTCAATGTATATCGTATACTATTTGGACCACCGCAGTCCCCACCGAACCCATCAGGACTCCAAAGGTGCAGGTAATTACCTTGATCTGAGCGAATACTGACAGCCGGCGATTCTACACCGCCCGGATCACCGCCCATAGTTGACCTTTCTACTTCCCAATTACTCGCATGTTGGACTGACAGGCTAGTTCCTTCAAGATCTGTGTAAACAGTTGTTACTAAACCCTCACTCTGGTTTTCGTTGCTGGCTAGATTGGACATGCTTTCGTAAGATGTGTTGTTCGATACGTCGGTTCCTTTACTGTCATTTTTAGTATTTGAATAGATAAAGTATCCAGCGAAACCTACTATACCAATAATGACTATCATGAGTAGTATTTCTATAATAGTGAATCCGTTTTGTTTTTTCGTATTTATTATTCTCATATTACTCTACGCCGTACTTACTAAACGCATTCAACAAATCTCGAATACTTACTGTATTGGCCTTAGTGCTAGGTGTAGCACCGCCGCACTCTGAAACTGCACTGCTATAGTATGTAAACCCATTCTTACTGTCTATAGCCTCAGCAACACCAACCTTAAGGCTTAGAGGGGGTTCTGTTCTTGAAAACGCAACATATGTTTCACAGTCAGAATTTTCAGAAAATTCTGGCAAGATAGTAATCTGTACTGTTGATGTATTTTCAAACTGAGAGGCAGATGAGATCTTCACTTTTCTGCTATACTCACCGAGCCCTATTTTCACGTTCCAATCTGGTATATTTATAAAATTACTATCACCGCTAGACTCCGCACTCGGTTCCGCGCTACTTGATGTGTTCAGCGTAGTTTCAGCTGCAGGAGTAGATAACTGGTTTGAGTCTGATCGTTGAGAGTAAACAAAGTATCCAGCGAAACCTACTATGCCGATGATAGCTATGATCAGTAGTATTTCTATAATAGTGAATCCATTTTGAGTATTTTTGCTAGTTTTATTCATAACCACTACTATAGATAATAATTTTCTATATATCAATCGTAGAGTCGACGAAAGTCGCTAAAAACTCTGAATACTTCGGTAGCCACCAATAAATAAATTCAGTATCCATATAAACATAAGTATAAAAATAATAGCAAAAACTATAGTGAATACTTTGTTGAATGTTCTAGTGCGAGAAGGGATATATTTTTGATTCGTTGCATAACTGATTGCTGATAGTTGAGTTGTCGCTATATTAGGACGATAAGTATTTGTTTTGTGTATTATCTCAGAGAGGATCTTTCGACTGCTTATGAACAGACTCTGTATTGAATCTCTACGCGTAACATCTCCAGCACAGATCAAAAATAGTTGATTATTTACAATCTCGATATCTTGAGAGCTATTGGATTGTATTAGTGTCTGCATCACGTCAGGAGTTATAAAAGACAATGCTTCAATAGCTGCACCATCTTGAATATAGAGTCTGAAATACTTATCAAAATCACCTTCAAGCGATTGGTGCTGTGCATTTGATGGAATTCTAGCTGCTCCTGTGCGGTTCTTTTGGCTGTCGAGCAGTATGTAAGGTAGACTCTTATCTAAAGTGAACCGAACTATTGTCGCTGAAATAGTTCTGGAATTCTTACCGTTTCCAGTTACATATTCATAGTTGAACAGCAAGAATGGCGTCTCGTCTAGTATTCCAACAACACCAATGCGCACTACTTCTTTGCGTCCTGCACCCTTCACGCTGGACGGTAAGTCATCAACAGTCGGCTGTAAGAGTTGCCAGTTATTATCCTGGGCAAATCTTTGAAGTATTTTAGTTTTTTCTGTTCTGATTTTCTTTGCAAATAGACCTACAGTGGCGCTAAGTGTTACAGCAGGGACTAGCATGAAAATCTCTGATATAAACATGAGAGGAATTGCAACAAGTACGGATAGTAGTGAGCCAATGTATAATGTCTTATTTGCGTTATACGGAATCAATTCTAAATCATTTTTAAAAGTGAAGGAGTCGTAATTTATAGAATTTTGTGTTTTTGTACTGTCCTTATTGCTTTTGTACAATGTGTTTGCTAAAGCATACCATGAGGCTATATTCATGCTCTAGTTATTATCATAGCCTGGGATTGTATACCCTACCTTTATAACAGTACTAGCATATGTCAATCTTAAGCTATAATAAGAGTATGGCTACTAATCTCAGTAAATACATTGGTGAAAGGCTCCGTGATCTACGCACGAAGAAAGAGCTTACCCAAGAAGAAGTTGCTGAGAAAGCTGGCACAGAGCGCAGTTATTACGCGAAGCTGGAGCAGGGCTATACGCTGCCATCTTTAAAATTACTCGAGAAGATACTGAATGCTCTAGATGCCCGCTTTCGCGACGTCTTACCTTAGTCTTTAGCTGTTTTTTGATTCTTCAAATGCTTGAATAGTCTTTTCTAAGTCTTCAGGATTATTGACAGCTAGATCCTTCAGAGTCAGCTCCCAATACTCGAGCAAAGCTTGGCAATATACTTTGTCGGCCTTTTCTGGGTGAAAAATACCCATATACCGCATGACTCCGTCAATGTCTTCTTCTTTATACAAATCCATATTGCCTCTTATTATATCACCGTTCCACAGACATGAACTTCTTCATGGTCTTGCATTCTTTGCGCGACACAATACGCCGCTTTCAGCATGACGCTGTTTTCGTATGTCATCTCTTAAGACTTTACTGGTTCCGAATAACAAACTAGTAAATTTATGCTTTACAAAAATTATACTATTGTGTATACTTTGGTATATGAAAACATTAGATAAAACAATAATCAATATCAAAGTCAATAAGTCGTTAAAACAAGAAGCCCAGGAGCTGGCTAACGAGATTGGCGTTCCTCTCACTACTGTCATCACAGCAAACCTAAAAGAGTTTGTGCGCAGTCGATCATTAACTGTATCGGCCTTTCCTCGTCTTAAGCCTGAAATTGAACATGAACTTGGTAAGGCAATTGCAGATTACAAAAAAGATATAAACGTGTCGAAGACTTTGCGTAAACCAAGTGAAGTGGCAAATCATCTCAAGTCGCTATGAATGTAGTTTTTCATAAACGTTTTGATAAAATGGCGAAAAAGCTGTCACCAAAAATTAAAACAAAGATGGTTGAACGAATAACACTTTTCAGCAAAGATCCTCTCGATTCAGTTCTAAGGAATCACGCGCTAAAAACTCCTTACAAAGGGAGTTACAGCATAGACATTACTGGTGATTTTCGAGCGATTTATTATTTAGTCGATAGTGAAACAGCCTTATTTACTCATATTGGTACACACAGCCAACTCTATAGATGAGACTGCTGATAACATTGGAGTGACTCAAACACTGTCAGTTTCCATGACTTCATCAATATCAAGTAGCTCTAGGCGATCATTTAATATTTCAATACAGCCAAAAATACAGTTCCAGTTTTCCCTGGTATGATCCACCAATATGACAACCCGACTTTATGTCGGGTTTTTATATTGGCGCCACCTCCCACCCGAACTGGATAGCTGCGAAGCAGCCAGTTCGCAACCGCCTATGAACTTGATTATTAACAGGCCGGTTTCTCATGTCTGGGAGGAGCCATCCTCAAACAAGAAGAAAAGGGCTTTAGCCCGCTTCTGGGAGGATCTACTCTAAGCTATGCTCTTAGTCTTCTTCTTAAAACGGTCTTTGTCACGAATTTGTAGCTTATCAATTCCAGATTGGAGCTGGTCTTGCAAATCAACCCCTTCACTATTTGCGATACACACAAGTGTGAACAATACATCGCCAAGTTCACCGGCTAAATCATCTGGGTCTTCGCTTGCCTTTTTTGGTTTATCGCCATACATATGATTGAGTACCCGAGAAACTTCACCTACTTCTTCTGCTAAGTGAGCGGCGTTGCTAAGCGGGCTCCAGTACGGTGTTTCATAACACTGCAGGATAGCATCTAGTTTTTTCTGATAGTCTCTAATCGTCATTATTATCCCCATAGTTACTTGATAGATGCCATAAACTACATTGTTGACACATATAGGCTTTGAGCCTTGCACCGCGCTGATGGGCTGCAACAACTGCTGCATTTTGAGCAGATTTCTTGTTATCAAAAGACATTTTATTTTCGCACTTCATACAAATAGTATACATTGATTAATGAAATAATTGATACTGCTCATGTTTTATGCTATAATAAGAAGACAGAGATGCTATAGTAGCTCTCTATTCCTCAGCAGCTATTGCAGCTACTAAATTTGAATTTTTATTTCAAATATAAGAGGAGGCAGATTTTTAGGCTGCCAGTATTGCCGATCAAACTTGTTTGTCGGCGGTACGGCAAGCGAAGAATAACCTGCCGACAACGTGGGGCTGAATTTTAAGCTCGACATTGGATTTAACAAGTTGGCATGGCAAGCCGGGCTGATCTGAACGTTATCCGGATCACATATAACAAT